>Ga0208040_1000869_pt1 | contig 33056 bp, 29 predicted proteins | sample AD_UKC083_MetaG_FD_184431 | JGI IMG/M metagenome (GOLD analysis project Ga0208040, IMG submission 184431) | Active sludge microbial communities of municipal wastewater-treating anaerobic digesters from USA - AD_UKC083_MetaG (SPAdes) (version 2) | ecosystem: Engineered > Bioreactor > Anaerobic >...
TCGGCGGGGACCTCTACGACGTGGTGGACCTGGGCCAGGGTCTCACGGGGTTCATCATTGCGGACGTGTCCGGCCACGGCGTGGCAGCGGCGCTGGTGTCCTCGATGTTCAAGATGAGCTTCCACAACCTGGCCGCCACCGTTGCCAGCCCCAAGATCCTGTTCCACATGCTCAACCAGGAGTTCAACCCCATCCTCACGGAAGACTACGTGACCTCGTTCTACGTGCTCACGGACAGCGCGCACCGCTCGATCACCTTCTCCAACGCCGGCCATCCAGCGCCCCTGCTCTACAGGAAGCGCACGGGCGAGGTAATGGAGCTCGACACGGACGGCTTCTTCCTCGGCATGTTCGACGACGGGGCGTACGAGGAGAAGACCCTCACGGGCATCGAGAACGGAGACGCCCTGCTCCTGTACACGGACTGCATCCTCGAGACCGAAAACGAGAGCGGCGCGCCCTTCGGCATGGAACGCCTCAAGAAGTCCTTTGTCCGCGCCATCGAAAAGACCCACGGCCAGGAGGTCATCGACCATATCGAGGCCGAGGTGCGGGTGTACAACGCCCGGGACCACTTCGACGATGACTTCACCGTGCTCCTCCTGGAGTTCTGGGAGCAGGCGGACCACAGCGTCTCCGCCGAGCCCATCGACCTGCCGGAGGAGAACGGGGGGTTTGTGGAATTCTGATTCGTGAAGGGATGCGGGAAGAAGGCAGGAGATGATGCGGCCCTTTTCGGGCCGCTTTTCATTTTCCTGGAATACCGGATCAACGGGGGATGCTCGCCGGCAGCTCTCCCCTCACCCGCCATCGTCTCCTTTACTCGCGTTCAACCCTCTGTTGATAATGGATATGCCATGATGTATGACAAAGTGCAGGGAAAAGGGTGAGTACATAAAACAAAGTCAGGAGGAGGGAAACCTTGGGTCCGAACGTCAAAATCATGCCTTGCCTGGATATGCAGAACGGACGCGTCGTCAAGGGCGTCCATTTCGTGAACATACAGGACGCCGGCGATCCGGTCGAATGTGCGCGGGCTTATTGTGAGAACGGTGCAGACGAGCTGGCGCTTCTGGACATCACGGCTACGGTGGAAGGCAGGGCCACCATGCTGAACGTGGTGAAACGCGTGGCCGAGGTCACAACCGTGCCCTTCACCGTTGGCGGTGGCATATCTGACGTAAAAACGGCCGAGCTGGTGCTGGGCGCAGGGGCAAACAAGGTGTCGATCAGCAGCGCCGCCTTTCGGAAGCCTGAGCTGGTCAAAGAAATGGTCAAGGAGCTGGGTGCCGGGAAGGTGACGGTGGCCATCGACGTAGATCGGAACGCGGCCATGCCCTCGGGCTATGAAGTGTATATCGATGGCGGTCGGACAGCCACCGGCGCGGATGCGATCGAATGGGCGAAACGCGTTGACGGTTTCGGCGTTCCGGTTATTCTGCCGACAAGCAAAGCGGGCGACGGCGTGAGGACCGGCTACGATCTGCCGGTGATCAGAGCGATCAGGGAGGCTGTCTCGGCCGAAGTGGTGGCTTCCGGTGGAGCAGGGGAACTGGCTCATTTCTATCAGGCAGTTGAAGCAGGCGCTACCATCCTGCTCGCCGCGTCCGTGTTCCATTTCGGGATCATCGGGATTGGTGAGCTGAAAAACTACTTGCGTGACCGGGGTGTTGCGATCCTGTGAATCCTTCGGGTCATAGGATATCCATTCCCCCGCAACGCACATCCAGCCGACGGCTTCCAGCGTCCGCTGACCGGCACGTTGCCCTTCAGGGATGACCATGATCGCATCGTTTACAATGGACGCGCAGTATTTCAGGGAAGACCTGAGCGAGTGGACCTCCTACGTGTCCAAGGGCCGCAGGTTCGAGCCGTATCTTTCTGAGCTGCTGCTTCTCTTCGGGATCGCGCTCCTGATCTTCCTCCCCGACTACCGGTTCACGGGCATCGCCGCCGTCCTCTTCGGCCTCTACGGAGTGATCGTCTATCATCGTTTCAAACACCGGTGGATGCGGGACAGGTTGGGCTCGAAAACGTTCGGCAAAAGCATGGTCATCGAGTTCAAGCACGGTGAAATACACATCTTAGAGCCGGAAGACGACCGGGTCAGCATACCGGTCACCAGGGTGAGGATCATCGTATCGAAAAAAGGATACTTCATCTGTCCGAAGGAGAGCCTTCATCTCTATGTGCCTTTTTCATCCTTCTCCCCTCCGATATCGCGGGATGAGGCCCTCGCATTCATACAGGCCAGCCATGGCATGCATCCTGGCGGTTCGGAGCCGCACCCCTGATGCCATCGAGCCTGCCATTTTCGGGAGGATTCATGAGATATATAACCCTGTGTTCGCTGATCGTGACCGTGATGTTGGCGTGTTCGCCCGCGCAGTGCGGAGAGACGGTGCCGTTTCAGGTGACCGTCATCCACCCCTGGCAGCTGTTCCCTGAGGATGCGAGCGTTCAGGGGCTGCGGATAAACGTCCTGTACGGGATCAACGAGTCCGTGGAGGGCATCGACTACGGGCTCGTGAACAAGGTGACGCGCCATGCCAGAGGGGTGCAGCTCGGGGCCTTCCTCCTGTGCGGGGTGAACATGACGGGGGACGTCGAAGGCCTGCAGGTCGGCGGCCTCCTGGGCGGGGCGAACATCGCCGGCGGTGATGTGACCGGGGTCCAGCTTTCCGGGGAGATCGTCGGGTTCAACAAGGCCGAAGGCATGGACGGGCTGCAGGCCTCGGGATTCTTCGGCATGAACATGGCCGAGGACCTGAGGGGCGTCCAGATCGCCCTGATCTACAACCAGGCATTCACGGCGCAGGGCCTGCAGGTCGGGGCGGTGAACGTGTGCGATCAGATGACCGGCGTGCAGATAGGCCTGATCAACATCATCAAGGACAGCAGCGTGCCTTTCCTGCCCTTCGTCAATGCCAGGTTCTGAGCCCCCGGTCGCTTGTCCCGTGCGCACCGCTCATCCCGGCGGCACCTGCCATACCTGGCCCTTTGCCGGGAAGCTGTGAGCCGAAGGAGGAGGTGTAGAACCCATGAACTGGTCGACGTATCTGCTGGCTGTCCTGGCCGCCCTGTCCCTGGGCTCCATCCTGATCGGGCGGCCCTGGACGGTCATCGTGGCCCGCCGGCACACGCCCCCCGAAGTGTGGTCCACCGGCCTGTTCCTCGAGACGAACATGATCATCACCGGCGCCTGGGTCCTCCTGTTCGCCCTGGGGGCCGTGCTCTCGGCCACCATGCCGCTCTGGGTGAACCTCCTTGTGGCCGTGCTCTACCCTGTCCTGGGCAGGTTCTCCTCGCGCTTCGGACTGTGGTACTCGTCGAAACGGCTCGAGTCCATGCTGGGAGGCAAGGACCGGCCCTGAACGTCCCGCCTCACCGTCACCTCCCCTGGCCCTCGAAGGCGTGCTTCTGGAAGAAGCCCCTGCCGTAGAGGGTGCCCGACACGAACTCCCTCCTTCCCCCGAGCTCGTCGAAGAGCGAGGAGCCGTACAACCTCTTCACCTCCGACGGGTCGTACCCCATGACCTGCAGCACGGTGGGGAACAGCTCGAAGTGGCTTGCCCTGTCGCGGTTCCGGGTGAGGACCGGGCCGTGCCTCCCGAGGGCCCTCTGAGCTTCGGCACCCATGGGGAACAGGATGAGGGGCACCGACGCCTGGGTTCCGGGAGGGTCCTGCCCCACGCAGTGCGTCGCCGGCAGGGTCCTGTACTCCTCGATGCTCTGGCCGTGGTCCGAGGTGTAGACCACGATGGCGCTCCTGTCCTCGAGCAGGGGCAGGAGCTTCCTGAAGAACCCGTCCACGGACCAGTGGATGGCGTTGTAATAGCTGTTGAGCACCGCGTCGAGGGTGGGCTCCCGGGAGCCGCCGATGGTGGGGGAGAAGACCCTTCTCTCCGGCGGATAGTCGTTCTCGTAGCTGAAATGGCACCCGTACTTGACGACGAAGATGAAGCTCGACCCTTCGGTCCGGGTTATGGTGTCGATGATGTCCACGAGCCGGTAATCGATGTCGTGGCTCCTGATCCCGGGGTTTTCCTTCCGGACGTACCGGTACGAGTCGATTGCCTCCAGGTCGTGCCCGCTCATCCACTCGTAGGGCCTCCCCCAGGAGTTCGGCCCGTCCAGCACGAAGGTCCGGTACCCTGCCCCTTGTGCGTACTGGAACAGGCTGGGCTGCCTCAGCGTCCGGTATTCCCTGTCCGGCAGCTGGTCGAGCCTGATGCCCGCCTCCAGCACGATGTGGGTGGTGGAGGAGCAGTTCGTGCTCGCGGCAGCGACGCCCAGGTTGACCATGCGCCCGGCAGCGCCCTTCAGGAAGGGGGTCGTGTCCACCCGGTACCCGTTGACGCTCAGCATGTCCCCCCGGATGCTCTCGTCCACGATGTAGATCACGTGCCTGGCCATGGGCGCCGAGACCGGCTTCAGGTACGGCTCGTCCCTCATTCCCAGGGGCAGGTCCCGGTACTTGGCCACGTAGGAGAGGACCGGGACCTCGTAGGGGGCCGGGAACTGGGAGATCTCCCCCAAGGTCCGGACGTTGACGGCATACACAGGGACGAGGGCAAGGACGGGGAGCACGCCCCACCAGGGCGAGACCTTGGGCAGGACGGTGCGGTGCAGCGCCTCGACGGCGAGGACGAAGCACAGGGCAACGGCACAAGGCCACAGGAGGTGGGGCAGGAAGGTCTGCACGGCCTCCCCGGAGTATCTCCAGCCGTACACGGACACGGCCATCTTGGCGTCGTAGAAGGTGTAGCCGTACCCGTTGACCTGCCGGTAGGACAGGAACAGGGCGATGGAGAGGAAGCTCACCAGGTGCGAGGAGCAGCGCAGGACCCTGCTCCTCGACAGGTAGAGCGCCAGCAGCCCGGCCGTGGCTCCCAGATACGCGATGACGAAGAACGCGGTCTTGGGGATGCCGTGATACACGTAAAGGCGGTTGACCAGGCTCATGACGGCCGACGGCCCGTTGCCGATCCAGGCGAAGACCGCAAGGAGCGCGACGTAGAAGGCCAGGACCCTGACCGCTGCGGACCTGCTCACTCATCTCCTCCCGTTCGTTGATGGATCACCCGCGCCCGGACGTCGGCCGGGCGCTCATTCCCTCAGAGATACTTGCCACAACCGGCCCTTGCCCGTCAAACCCGAAAGAGTTGCCCTCCAGGCCGGGAGGCGGTAAAATACAAAGCCACTGAAAGCTCCAGGGAGACATGGCGATGGCGAAGAAGGTGGTGCAGAAGGACGGGGCTCACATCCCGGCAGCGGGCGGCGCGCCTGCCATGGGCCGGGCCGCGAAGGGAGCGGCCCCGGTCAAGGGCGTGAGCCCAGGCCGCAGGCCGCGTATTGGCCTGGCCCTGGGGAGCGGGTCGGCCCGGGGGTGGGCGCACGTGGGGGTCATCCGCGCGCTCGAGGAGGCGGGCATCAGGCCCGACCTGGTGTGCGGCACGTCCATCGGCGCGCTCGTGGGCGCGGCCTACGCCTCGGGAGAGCTGGACCGCTTCGAGCAGTGGCTGCTGGGCCTGGGTATCAGGGACGTGGTGGCGTTCATGGACGTGAGCCTAAGCGGCGGCCTGCTCAAGGGCGACCGCCTCATGGAGTTCCTCAGCCGCAACTTCGTGGACCACTCCCTCGAGGAGCTCGATCTTCCCTTTGCAGCGGTGGCCACCGCCCTGCACACCGGCGCCGAGGTCTGGCTGCGCCAGGGATCCACCCTCGAGGCGGTGCGCGCTTCCATCGCCCTGCCCGCCCTGTTCACGCCCGTGATGTGCGACGGGGTCATGCTGGTGGACGGCGGGCTCGTCAACCCGGTGCCCGTGTCCCTGGCCCGTGCCATGGGCGCTGACATCGTCATCGCCGTGGACCTCAACTCGGACATCCTGGGCAAGCACCTGAGGCCGAGCCCGATGGCGGCGGCTCCCCCGGGCTCCCCGGTGGACTGGATCCGGAGGCTGCAGGGAAACCTCGCGGCGCTCATGCCCTCGTTCCTGACGGACGACAGGCAGCCCTCGATCCTCGACGTCCTGGCCTCGGGCATCAACATCATGCAGGTGAGGATCACCCGCAGCCGCATGGCCGGCGATCCGCCGGAGGTGGTGGTGGCCCCTCAGCTTGCCCACCTGGGCCTCCTCGACTTCCACCGGGCGCACGAGGCCATCGAAAAAGGCAGGCAGGCGGTCAGTGCCGTGCTGCACAATCTGCAGAGCCTGGGATTGCAGGCATAGAAAAGAAACAAGAGAGACGTTGGAGGATCGAAGGTGGCGCGGCCTTCCGGCCGCATATTCCCGCTCTTTCCTCCCTACTCCTCTCCCCCGGATCTCTGTTCCCCCAAATAAGGGTTGAAATACCCTCTTCTCACCGGCATCTCGTCGATGAGCCTGGCGATGCCGATTCCCGCCGGGAGCTTCTGGCCGAGGACCTCGAGGTACGCGTCCGGGTCCATGTTCAGGTTGCGCCACTGGATCATGTCGATGCCGTTGGCCTCGACGTACTCGCGGAGCGCTTTGGCCTCTTTGGGGGCGTCCGTGACCCCGGGGAACACGAAGAGGTTGAGCGACACGAAGCGCCCCCTGCTCTTCATCTCCCGGGCGCTCCTGGCGAGCGCCCCAAAGGGGTAGCCCTGCCTGAAGTAGGCGTTGTAGGTGGCTTCCCTCGGGGAGTTCATGCTGATCCTCAGGCTGTCGAGGCCCGCGTCCGCGAGCTCGGCAACCCGGTCAGGCAGGCTCGCGTTCGAGTTCAGGTTTATGGTTCCCTTGCCGGTCTGCCTGCGGATGAGCCCGATGGCGTCGCGGATGGCGCCTGCCGCCACGAGCGGCTCGCCTTCGCACCCCTGGCCGAAGCTCACCACGGGCTCCGATACCTCGCTGATATGCTTGAGCGCCACCTCCGCGATCTCCTCGGGCGTGGGGATGAAGGTGATCCTCTGCTGGGGGGACGGCGGAGCGCACTGGTCCTCCTGGAGCGAGATGCACCCGGCACACCGGGCGTTGCACGAGGGCGACGTGGGCAGCGGGGCCTCCTCCCTGCCCTGGAAGAGGTTGAGCGCCGCCGGGCAGCCGTAGCACCGGGCGCAGTGCGTGAGGTGCTCCACGAGCCTGTTCTTCGGGAACTCCTTTTTCCATCGCTCGATGCCCTGCTTCACCCTGTCCATGTGGAACATGTCCGGGTCCTGCCTGCGGGAGGGATCGGTCCTCACGGCGGTGGCCACGAAGCCGTGGTCCCAGCCCAAGGCGGTGTAGGCGTACAGGGGGAGCGTCCCGGCCTTCGCCCTGCTCTCCCATGCCGCGACGTAGGTCATCGTGTGCGCCGCGCTCAGGAAGGTCGCCACGGCGTACACCGGGCCCCTGCCGTCGAAGGGGTTCTTCGTGAGCACCACGACCTCTCCGGTCTCCCGGTCGAAGCCCATGGGCAGCCTGTCCGGCAGGACGTAGAAGTGCGAGCCCGGCGGCAGCGGGATGGTCTCGTCGCGTGATACGGGCATGAAGTAGTCGCCCGTCCTGCCCACCATGCCCAGCTCTTCGAAGTCCATGATGTTTCCGTTCCTGTCGGCAAAGATCATGCTGGGGGTTTCCGTGTTCATAGCATGTGGACATAATCCATCAATATGCCCATTGCAAGCGTATTTACCCCGATGGCTTGCCTGAGGCTTCCGCCGTTATTATAATGGTGGTTAGTTGGATGTGAAATGAGAGACTCCCCTTCATGAACTTACAGACTCGACTGGTCATTGGATTTCTCATCGCCACGTGCCTCACGGGCGCGGTAGCCACCGTGGTGGGGATAACGACCATCAACCGGAACACCCTGGAGGAGGTCCAGAGAAAGGTCCAGCAGGACATCAACACGGCCGAGCTCATCTACGGCTACAACCTCGAGCGCCTCAGGTACCAGCTCGAGTTCATCTCGCTGAGGAGCCCGCTGGAGGAGGCCATCCGGCAGAACGACCCTGCCACGCTCACCGGGCTGGACTGCCTCATCCGGCGCGACACCTCCCACAACGGCGACCACAGCAGCCTGGACATGCTCACCCTTGTGGACGCCGGGGGCCGGGTGATCTTCCGGGTGGCGAACCCCGGAGCCAAGGGCGACAATCTCCTGTGGGACCCCGTGGTGCGCAAATGCCTGACGGAAAGGAAGCCCCAGGCCTCGGCCGTGACCATGCCCCTGCGCACCATCGTCGACCAGAACCCAAGGCTCGAGTCCCGGGTGGTGATTCCCATCGTGAAGACCCCCCAGTCAGTGGAGCTCGACGCCAAGGTCCTCCTCGACGGCATGGTGCTCCGGGCCGCGCACCCCGTCTTCAGCAGGAGCGGGGCGCTCCTGGGCGCGCTCATCGGCGGCGTCCTCATCAACCGGGACTACGACATCGTGGACACCATCAAGGAGACCGTGTACCAGGACGAGACCTACAAAGACAGGGACATCGGCTTCGCCACCATCTTCCTGGGCCCGGTGCGCATCTCCACGAACGTCAAGACCAAGGACAACCAGCGGGCCGTGGGCACCCTCGTGTCCCGGGAGGTGTACGACCGGGTCATCATCGAAGGCAAGGACTGGGTGGGGCGCGCCTTCGTGGTGAACGACTGGTACATCAGCGCCTACGCGCCCCTCTACGACATCGACAGGCGCATCATCGGCATGTTCTACACGGGCATCCTCGAGGCCAAGTACCGCGACATGACGCTCAACACCATCCTGATCTTCTTCGGCATCACCTTCATCGGCATGGTCATCGCCTTCGTCATCTCCTTCAGGCTTGGCCACAGCATCATCCGCAGGATCAGGATCCTCAAGAACGCCACCCAGGCCATCTCGTCGGGCAACCTCGAGTACCAGCTTCCCCCGGGCCGCTCCTCGGGCTTCGACATGCTCGACGAGGCCTTCAACGACATGGCCCGCTCGCTCAAGGACCGGGACGACCGGCTGCAGAAGGCCTTCCAGCACATCACCCGCACCGAACGCCTCGCCTCCCTGGGCCAGATGGCAGCCGGCGTGGCCCACGAGATCAACAACCCCCTGGGCGGCATCCTGCTCTACAGCAACCTCGTGCTGGAGGAGATGGACGAGGACCACCCGGGCAGGAAGAACATGGAAAAGATCATCTACCAGACCGACCGGTGCAAGAAGATCGTGCAGAACCTCCTCGACTTCGCGCGCACGCCCTCGGGCGACCAGCGGCCCACGGACATCAACGAGGTCATCCTCACCTCGCTCAACCTCGTGAAGGACCAGTCGATGTTCCTGGGGATCCACGTGGAGACCGAGCTCGCCCACGGCCTGCCGCTGGTCATGGGCGACCTCTCCCGGCTCGAGGAGGTCTTCCTCAACCTCTTCATCAACGCGGCGGACGCCATGGAGGGAAAGGGCACGCTGAAGATCACCACCTGGCTCACCAGCACCAGGGCCGTGAAGATCTCCATCCGGGACAGCGGCAAGGGCATCGACAGGGCCTACCTGCCCCACATCTTCGAGCCCTTCTTCACCACCAAGGACCCGGGCCAGGGCACAGGGCTCGGGCTGTCCATCACTTACGGCATCATCCAGAAGCACGGCGGCTTCATCGACGTGGAGAGCGAGGCGGGCAAGGGCACCACCTTCGTCATCACCCTGCCCTCCTGCCTGAACGAAAAGGACGAGACCTGCAGCGAGGGGTCTTCGGAGATCCTGGGGGACTACGGTGTCTAGGAAGAACCTCCACGTGCTCATCGTCGACGACGAGGAATCCATCCGCGACGGGTGCACCCAGATTCTCACCCGCATGGGCCACCTCGTGGAGAGCGCCTCCGACGGCATGGCCGGCCTCGAGCTGGGCAAGACCGGTCGCTTCGACCTCATCCTCCTGGACATCCGCATGCCCAGGATCGAGGGGCTCGACATCCTGCGCATCCTCAAGAAGGAGCTGGGCATACCCGCGAAGGTGATCATCATCACCGGGTTCGGCACCATCCAGCTCGCGGTGGAGGCCATGCGCATGGGGGCGAGCAACTTCATCACGAAACCCTTCAACGCCGCCGAGCTCAAGAAGGCCGTGCTCGACTGCCTCGTCGAGGAGTCCTGCGGCAGGGCCTCGGGCGAGATCCTCTCCACGATCATCGGCACGAGCGACTACATCGAGGAGCTCAAGGAGACCATCAGGCGCATCGCCAAGACCGACAGCACCGTGCTCATCACGGGCGAGAGCGGCACGGGCAAGGAGCTCGTGGCCCGCACCATCCACTCCTTGAGCGCGCGCGCCGACAGGCACTTCATCCCGGTGGACTGCTCGTCCCTGGTGCAGAACCTCATGGAGTCCGAGCTCTTCGGCCACATCAAGGGCGCCTTCAGCGGGGCTACGGAGACCCGGGAAGGCAGGTTCCAGATGGCCGACAAGGGCACCCTCTTCCTGGACGAGATCTCCAACATCTCCATCGACGTGCAGGCCAAGCTCCTGCGGGCGATCCAGGAGCAGGAGGTGCCCAGGGTGGGCGCATCCATGCCCGAGAAGGTGGACGTGCGCCTCATCACGGCCACCAACCGCGACCTCAGGGAGGAGGTGAACGCCGGGACGTTCCGGGAAGACCTCTTCTACCGGATATCCGTGGTGCCCATCCACATCAGGCCCCTGCGCGAGCACCGGCACGACATCGCGCCCATCGCGCACCACTACTTCGACGTGTTCCGGGTCAAGCACAACAGCAGGGCGAAGCGCCTGTCTCCTGAGGTGGTGAAGTCGCTCACCTCCTACTCCTGGCCCGGCAACATCCGGGAGCTCAAGAACACCATCGAGCGGCTCTGCGTGCTGTGCGAGAACGAGGAGGTGACCCTCTCCGACATCCTCTACTACGGCCAGGACACCCGGGCCAAGGCCCCGGTTGTGGATCCCTTCTCCGGCAGGATGACGCTGGTGGAGGTGGAGAAGGAGCACATCGAAAAGGCCCTGCGCCACTTCAACTATCAGATCAACAGGACGGCCAAGTTCCTCGGCATCGACAGAAAGACCCTGAGGATGAAGATCAGGAATTACGGGATCGAAGTAGGCGAGGAAGAAGACTGATAAGGTGATAAACAAGGTCTGACCCCCATAAGCTGACTTGACCTGCTCCCCCGGGAATTCTCCTTCACGGCCTGTAGCCCGGGTAAACCATGGGTACATCTTCCTCATGCGCGGGGTGTTTTTCCCCGTGGTCCTGTTTCATTTGTCGGGTATCGGCTTTTTTGATACCTGATATCCTATGGTTGCAGAGTGGCACCGTCATTGCTTAACCTGCTTGATATTCCATAAGGAGGTACGGCGATGGACATGAAGAAAAAGGTTCTACTCATTGACGACGACAAGGACTTCTTGATGGCGACCAAGCTCATCCTCGAAAAGGGCGGCTACGAGGTGTTCCTGGCCGAGGACGGCAGATCAGGGGTGGAGATGGCGAAGTCCGTGGGCCCCAATCTCGCCATCATCGACATGATGATGGAGACGTGGAGCGAGGGGTTCAACGTCGTCTCGAAGCTCAGGACCTCGGACTCCGGCAAGCAGATCCCGCTCATCATGCTCAGCGCCGTGGACCTCCAGGGCCCCTACCAGTCCTTCGAGCCGCCCGAAGACCTCCCCACGGTCGACCTTGTCCTCCACAAGCCCATCAAGGCCGACGATCTCCTGAGGTACGTGGGGCAGCTGCTCCAGGCTTAGGGCATGGCGGAAGGGAACGTCCCGTTCCACATCCTCGTCATCGATGACGAGGAGTCCATCCTCGACGGGTGCAGGCAGACCCTCGAGAAGTCCGGGTATTCGGTGACCACGACGCCGGACGGGGCGGACGGGGTCAGGCTCGCCAGGGAGGTACGGCCCGAGGTCGCCTTCGTGGACCTCAAGATGCCCAACTGCTCAGGCATGGACATCATCGAGCTCCTCTCGAAGGACCTTCCCGACATCGTCCTCATCGTGATCACCGGATACGCCTCCATCGTCAGCGCCGTGGAGGCAATGAAGAAGGGGGCGTACGACTACCTCCCGAAGCCCTTCAGCCCCGACCAGATCAGGGCGGTGACGAAGCGGGGCATCGAGCACCGGGAGCTCAAGATCGAGGCGAACCGGCTCAGGGAAGAAAAAGAACGCATGGAAAAGAACTTCATCACCTTCGTGTCCCACGAGATGCGCTCGCCTCTGGTCACCATCCAGCAGTACATCGAATCCCTGAAGCTCATCACGGGAAACACCCTGACCGGCGACGCGGCGGAGATCCTGGGCAGGTGCGAGAAGCGCATCACGAGCCTGCAGGACCTCATCGAGCACTGGCTCGACCTCTCCCGCATCGAAAACGGCACCTTCTCCGAGGCGAAGTCGCCGCTGGACCTGACGGAGGTGCTCCGCAAGAGCATCGAGGAGATGTCCCCGGTGTGCCAGAGGCGGGAGATCAACCTCTGCTTCGAAAGCCGCGAGGAACTCCCCAAGGTCCTGGGAGACCACGAGAGCCTGCTGAGGGTCTTCAGCAACGTCATCGGGAACGCAACCAAGTACACGCCGCCGGCGGGCGTCATCTCAGTGAAGGCCAGCCACGACGACTACTACGTGTACGTCAGCGTCTCGGACACCGGCCAGGGCATCCCCCAGGACAAGCTGCCCTTCATCTTCGAGCCGTTCTACCGGGTCCGGGGCAAGGAGGAGCGTCAGAAGGGGTCCGGGCTGGGGCTGACCTTCGTGAAGAAGATCATGGAAGCGCACGACGGCCGGATCGTCGCCTCCTCCAAGGAAGGCGAGGGGTCCACGTTCACCATGAAATTTCCGAGGCTCTACGAGCTGTAGGCTCTTTCTTGACCCGGCACAATTACCGCGAACGGTATACGGTTCCCTGCCGGGCTCCCGCTTTTTGTGATGTGTCTGCCGGTTCTTTAATCCGACTTTCCCTGATCCCCTTCCCAGGGGCGGGTGTTGTCGAGGAGGTATTCATCGGAATTGCTCACCATGCACTCTGCGCACAGATGGACCATCTTCATGCTCGACGCCTGGCGCACGGTGAACAGCCTGCACCCGTTCGAGGTGCAGAGAAAGCACTTGTCCTCCACGTCTTTCTCGTGAAACTCGTAGCATTTCTCGTCAAGGTATTTGCACTTCATAATTTCTCACTTGCATACGGGATGTACCACACCGGCCACCCGTTGGCAACCCGATATCGCCTTTATTTCATACGGCATCGACGGCAAATCAGCTCTTGCGCCCGGGCCCCGGCAGCGGCAATACTATGCAAATAGCCGTAAGGCACATCTTTTCAAGGGGGAGCCGTGGAGCGCTACTGGAAGTATCTTCACTCGCGCAGCGTATATGAGAACCGCATCATGAAGGTCAGGGAAGACGCCTATCACTTTTCCCGGGGCGACATAGTCCAGGATTTCACCGTGCTCGAGTTCCCCGGGTGGGTGAACATCATCCCGGTCACCGCCGAAGGCGAGGTGGTGATGATCCGGCAGTACCGCCACGGCGTGAGGCGCGTCACCCTGGAGATCCCCGGGGGTCTCATCTCCGGCGCCGACACCGACCCCGCCGAGGCCGCTGTCCGCGAGATGGAGGAAGAGACGGGCTTTGTGAGCAGCGACGTGGTCCACATCGGGACCGTCGAGCCCAACCCGGCCATCCAGAGCAACCTGTGCCACTCCTTCCTCGCCCGGAACGCCCGCCCGGGATCGAGCCAGAACCTCGACCCCACCGAGGCCATCGCGGTGGAGCTGGTGAAGCTCGAGGAAGCGTACCGGATGCTGCGGGACGGCCGCATCACCCACGGCCTGGTGGTGGCCGCCTTCGCCTTCCTCATGCTCCACGAGGGATTCAACCGGATCGAAAGGAGCTGACATGAGAGTTTCCAGACCAGTGATCTCGGCAGTATCGGCTGCAGTCCTGCTCATGGCCGCCTGTCTCATCGGGCGGCTCCCGGACGCCTGGGCACAGGATATGAAGGGTCCGGTGAGGGTCGCCCCCGGGTTCGGCCGTGGGGTCGATACCATGAAGGGAGCGGCCCCGGAAATCCAGCTTTCGCTCACCTTCCCTGCCGGGGCCAGCCCGAAGGTCTTCACCAGGGGCTGGGTGTTCGGCGCCCGCTGCCTGGTCAATCCGGGCACCAGGGAACAGGCCGATGAATCCGGGAATGTCCGCTGGACAGGAACGGGCACCTTCGCACCGGACCGCGGACCCCTGAGCAGACCCGTGTTCACGCGCCCCGGGACGAACCGCATAACCCTCTCGTACGTGAAGGACGGACGGACCGTGCTGGAAAAGACCTTCACGGTGGAGACAGTGGACCCCACGGGTTATGCCGGTGTGACCGGCGTGGTCAACTGCCCCCTCGACGCCCACGGATGTCCCGGCTGTCCCCATAACGTCAGCGGGCCGATCCTGTCGGGAAGCCCGAACGTGTCCGTCAACGGGATACCGGCTGCGAGGGTGGGCGACCACGGCGTGCACGCGGGGTGCTGCGGGTCGAACACCTTCGTGATCAAGACCGGCGACCCGAACGTGCTCATCGACGGGAAGCCGGCCGCACGCGTGGGTGACCAGACGCAGCACTGCGGCGGCACGGGAAGGATCATCAGCGCATCCGGAAACAACTAGCAGGAAGCGTTGCCGACATCGCGCATACGCGGACAGCCCGGTCAGTCCCCGGACGCTCACGGTCCGGGTTCCGGCACGGGTCGCCGTGTGCAGGGGCCTCGGGCTCAGAGGACCACGTTCTCCCAGAGCGTGGCGTTCGCGTTCCCGAAGGCCCCGCAGAGTGTCGCCACCCCGTAGCGCACGTGGCTGAAATCGGTCTTCATGATGGAGTTCAGCGTCACCACGATCCGACAGCCCGATTCCCCCAGGGGGTGCCCCAGGGCCAAGGCCCCGCCCCACACGTTGACGTTCTCGAAGGGTGCGTTCCGTGCGATGCCCAGCTCTCGGACGCAGGCAAGGGTCTGGGCGGCAAAGGCCTCGTTGAGCTCCCACACGCCGATGCCTCCAACCTCGAGGCCTTTTCGCCCCAGCAGCCTCCTCACCGCGTGAACGGGGCCGATGCCCATCACGGTGGGATTGCACCCGGCCATGGCGCCCCCGGCATACTTCAGGTGGTAGGACAGGCCCAGCCTGTCGGCTTTTTCGCGGCTCATGAGGAGCACGGCGCACCCGGCCGTGGAAACCGGCGACGAAACGGCGGCGGTCACCACCCCGTCGTCCCGCATGAGGGGCTTCATGGCCGCCATGCGCTCCAGGGAGATGTCGTCCTTGATCCACTGGTCATGCTCCACGAGGAACTCGCCGCCCTCCTCGTCGAACCCCTTCAGGGGCACGATCTCCGAGGAAAACCTGCCCCCGTCCCGGGCTGCCGCCGCCCGCCTGTGGCTCCAGAAGGCAAGGTTCTCCGCGTCTTCCCGGGAGATGCCGTACTCCCTGGCCACCTTCTCGGCCGTGGCCTCCATGGGCATCTCGTGCATGGGGTAGCGCCACATCAGGCCCGGCGGCGGCTCGAAGTCGTAGGCGAGCGGGACGTGGAGCATGTCCTCCACCCCGGAGGCGATGAAGACCTCCCCTTCTTCGCACATGACGGCCCGGGCCGCGTGCTCGATGGCAGCCATGCCCGAGGGGCACTGCTGGCCGATGCCGTTGGTGGGCACCGAGACGGGGAAGCCCCCTGCCAGCCAGGAGAGCCGGGCGATGTCGTTCTGCATGCCCGCCTGGTTGGCGCAGCCGCAGAACACGGCGTCCACCTCCGCTGCAGCGATGCCCGGGTTCCTCTCGAAGAGGGCCTTGTACACGGCGATAAGCAGGTGCTCGGGCCTGGCCTTCCGGAACCACCCCTTCTGCGGGTGTGCCCGGGTATTCGCTGTCCTCACTCCGTCGACGATGACGCATTCCTGCATACGCACCCCTTCACGAACACGTGCTCCAGGCTGTTTCCCCAGGTACTGTCCATAGTAAGAGAATCATTGAAAAAAGCAACAGAGGGCTGATTTTTTGCCTGCGTCCGCGGCACGGTCCGTCCGGGCGGGGAAGAGGCCGGGCCCTGCGGACCACCCCCGGGGCGCCGCTTGCCCATCCTGCCCATTTCCGGTATATTCCGCCCTTGAACCGGGGCGCCCAAACCCCGTATAATGCTATCATTCACTGTGGGGAGGTACCCATGACCGAAGAGAAGAAACTGATCGGAAAGGTAACCCACTTCTTCAGCAAGATCAGCGTTGCCGGGATCGAGCTGAGCGGCACCCTGAAAGTGGGTGACAGGATCTCCATCGAGGGCGCGACCACTGCCTTCGAGGAGGTCATAGACTCCATGCAGATCGACAACCGCAAGGTGACCGAGGCGAATGCCGGCGATACCATCGGCATCAAGGTGAAGGACAAGACCCGGGTCGGAGACAGCGTATTCCTCCTGGGCTGACGGCCGGGTATCCGCTCGCAAGAAGCCTCAGGAGCGGTTCTTCGCGACCCGGACGTTCACCCTCACCCATTGGCTCTGGCCGGACTTCAGCCGCACGTCGGGCGGCAGCAGGAACCTCGTGGTGAGGGACGTGTTGTCTTGGATGTGCGACAGGTCGATGGCCTCGGTTTCCAGCGGCGTCTTCTTCCTGATGAAATTCCTGGTGGCCATGACCGGCACGGACGACGGGACCGGGGAGACGCCCTTGAGCGAGTAGCCCTCCGGGAGCTCGCCGGTTATCCTCACCTGGACCGGCACCGTGGCCGGGTGGAACTGGTGGGCGGTCACCCTGATGATCTGGGGCTTGATCCTCACCAGGGAAAGGTTCGAGGGGATCCTCACCATGTCGTCGGACAGGGTGATGTCCTGCCTCCCCTCCACCGGGTTCGAAAGGGGCACCGACACCTTCAGGTAGGACGGATCGAGGAGATCGAACGCCTGGTCAGGGCCGGTGAGCGTCAGCGTCACCTCCCGGTGGCGGCTTTCCTCGATCTCCCACTCGGGGGACACGTTCCGGAACTCGATGGGCACCACGTAGTCTCTCTGCACGGACTCCTTCTGGTACCCGAAGACAAACCAGAGGCCGAAGGCCAGCAGCACGGCCACCGCCTTTTCCATGGTGTTCATCCTGAGCCAGCCCGGTCCGAGGCGCGTGGCCTCCCTCGTGAGCTCCCCCTTCTCGAAGTATTTCCTCATGAGCGCGGAGAGCTCGGTGGGGTTTTTCGAAACGACCATCTTGCCTTCCTGGACCACGGAGATGGTGCGCCGCTCCTCGGACACCACGATGCACAGGGCGTCGCAGCGTTCGGAGAGGCCGATCGCGGCCGTGTGACGCAGACCGAACTTGCCGAACTTGCTCGTGTCCAGCGACAGGGGCAGGTGGCACCCGAACCTGACCACCCTGGCGCCGTCGATGATGACGGCGCCGTCGTGACCCAGGGAGTGGGGGTCGAAGATGCTGGCCAGCAGCGGCCCGCTCAGTTTTCCGTCGAGCTCGTAGCCGCCCTTGAGGTGCCGCTCGAGGGGGTCGAGGCCCTTGATCACGATGAGGGCCCCGACCTTGCGGGCGGCGAGGTCGGCGACGCTCTCGATGAGCGTCTCCACGTCCACGGGCCACTTCCTGTCCCCCGTGTCCCCCCGTGCCTTGCGCAGCGACCCCCAGGTGGCGAGCCGCTCGAAGAACCTCCTGATGTCCTCCTGGAAGATGACCACCAGGGCGATGAGCAGGATGGCGAAGAAGCCCTGGAGGACCAGCGAGGTGAGGTAGAGGTGGAAGAGGCGCGCGAAGATGTACACCACGCCCAACAGGCTGATGCCCGCGAACACGAAGCGCGAGGCCGTGTCCTTGAACCAGATGAGCACCACGTAGATGAGCGTGGCGATGATGAGGATATCGAAGAAGTCCTGAATGCGAAAGGCTTCGATCAGTCCCAAGAGATTGTTCATCGTTGCTCCCTGATCACCTTTAAATGTTTCGGCAGGAGAATGCAAGGGCCTTGGTCCCCTTCTCCCCACGATGCCCCCTCCCTGCCCCACGGCGCCCCTTGGCATGGGGACGGGCCGGAAATATATTCTATGCAGGGGGAAGAACCATGGTGCTGAACGGAAAAGCGGCCATCGTCACCGGCGCAGGCCGGGGGCTCGGCAGGGCGATATCGAAGGCCTTTGCCCGGGAAGGGGTCCACGTCATGATGATGAGCCTCGACGAGCACGAGCTGAAGGAGGCGCGCCAGGAGGTGGCCGGGCTCGCGCAGGGCGAGGTGATCTCGTATACGGGCAACGTCGCCCGGGAGCCGGACGTGGCGCAGACCGTGGCCATGACGGTGGAGCGCTTCGGACGGCTCGACATCCTCGTGAACAACGCAGGCATCGTGGGTCCCCCGCGCCTGCTGGAAGACACGGACCTCACGAGCTGGAACATCACCCTGGGCATCAACCTCACGGGCTACTTCCTCTTCACCCGCGCCGTGCTGCCCCACATGGTCCGGCAGGGATCGGGCAAGATCATCAACATCGTCTCCGGCCTCGGGGAGATGCCCTTCCCCAGGTTCTGCGCCTACAGCGTCTCCAAGGCGGGGGGCATCCAGCTCACCCGGTCGGTCTCCTCCGAGATGGAGCCCTACGGCATCCAGGTGAACGCCATCGACCCGGGCGTCATGGACACATCCATGCACGAGACCATCCGGGCCATGGGCCCCGAGGTGCTGGGTGAGGAGATCTACGCCCAGTTCATGGAGTTCAGGGACACGAACGTCCTGAAGAGCCCGGACGACGTGGCGCCCCTGGCCGTGTTCCTCGCCTCCCCCGCATCCGACCATCTCACGGGAAGGATCGGCACCCTGAATCACTACCGCGGCCTCGGTTTCATGCCCTGATCCCCTGCCTTGGCCGGGCGGCGGTGACCCCCGGAATACCGCGAACAATATCCTTTGCTTTATTCGCTCCTTCGGGTAAAATCATCCAGGTATGGAGCTCCTTGTCCGGTCAAGCGCATCCTTTGAAGAAGACCTTTCAGCCATCGACGGGCACACGCGCTCGGCCCTCGTGGACAGGCTGAACGGGCTGCTTGCGGACTGCCTCTGCAACCGGGAGGGCTTCTGCTCGCTCCTCCTGAGCCCCGAAGACCTCAGACTGAAGCACGGCCTCTGCTCGTCCCTGTCCCTGCTCCCCCTGGAGAAAGGCCTTTCAGCCATCCTCACGCTCGACGAGGACCCTGTTTTCGACCAGGTCGTCGTCACCCTGATACGGCTCGTACAGGAGTCCGACGCATCTAAGGTGTTCGGCGAGGTGCTCAGGTCCCTGCACTGCGACCTGATCGACGAGGACCGGGAGGCCGAGCGTGCCTGACGTCAAGCCCATCTTCGACGAGTACGGCGTGATCATGCAGGCCATGAAGAGGCTGCCGGACGACCGGCTGAGGCTGGCCTTCTTCGAGGCCTTGGCCGAGCTCGAGGACAACGAGAACCACCGGCGCAGGGTCTTCCCGAAGACCAGGCTCCACCGCGTCATGGGCGTCAAGGAGGCGGTGTACCGGGCCCACATCACCAAGATCTCCGGGTGGAGGATCCATCTCCAGTACATCGACGGGAGGCTGCACCTCAAGGACCTCATCGAGGGCTCGGAGCACGACCACACCGTGGAGGTGATCAAGGCCAGGAAAGACCGGTATGAATGAACGGGCGGCGCTCTGCCGCCCTGAAGTCCTGGCGGGAGACCCGGGATGTGCTGCCGAATGTCCCGCGCATGATTAACAGGCGAATCGAGGAGGATCTATGGTATTGAATCACCCGGAAGCAACGGCGCAGGCAATGGGTATCGTCAGGTCAGGCGAGCCTTTCCAGTGGTACGTGATCCCGCTGCTGGTCATCGTGCTCTACATCTACGGCAGCGAGTACGAGCGGGGCAACTACAAAGCCATCGCCGCAGGGCTCGGCCTGTACATGGTGCACTGGTTCGTGGAGATCATAAACGCCCTCATCCAGCACTTCACCGGGCACGCCCTGTGGACGGTCCCCACGGGCACGGCGTTCTCCATCATGGTGGGCGTGGGAGCGGAGATCAGCCTCATGTTCTCCATCGCCGGCATCGTGGCCACGAAGCTGCTGCCCAAGGACCCGAAGGAGAAGATGCTCGGCCTCAACGGCCGCGTGTTCGTGGCGGTTTCCTCCGCGGCGGCCGCCGCCATCATCGAGATCTTCCTCGTGAGGACGCCCACCTTCGTGTGGGTCTACCCCTTCTGGGGCGCCTTCCCCGTGTTCGTCACGGTCTACATCCCCTTCTTCGCGGCCGCGGTGTGGTGCTTCGACGCGCCTCTGAAGCGCAGCTTCACCTTCGTGGGCGCCCTGGGGGCGGTTAACCTGGCAGGGCTCGTGGTATTCGGGTACCTCGGCTGGATCTAGCCGTTCGTAATCGGAGACATAGTTTTCCGGACGGCGCCAGGCTTTCCGCCGGCATCCGGCTCAGTGCTGCCGGGTCGACAAACCCTCAGGCGGCCTTGCGCGACCTGGCCGGGTCTACGGCGGCCAGGCTGGACTTCTCCGGGTACTTCGCCGTGACGCCTGTGTAGAACGAGCAGATGGTCCGCATGTCGGCCTCGATGTCCCCGGTAGGCCACACCGTGGGACCTATGCCGCCTGCCTTGCGGCCGTAGTCGACGTAGCCCAGGATGATGGGCACGCCGGCGCCGTTGGCGATGTGGTAGAAACCGGTCTTCCAGTAGCTCACCTTGCCGCGGGTCCCCTCCGGCGGGATGATGACGATGAGGTCTTCGTGGGAGTTGAACACCTCCACCATCTGGGCCACCACGTTGTTGGCCTTGCTCCGGTCCACCGGGATGCCGCCCAGCCAGCGCATGACCGACCCGAAGGGTTTCCTGAAGAGCTTGTCCTTTCCCATCCAGTACACCTTCCCGTGCAGGGCGAAGGACAGGAACATGGTGATGGGGAAGTCCCAGTTCGAGGTGTGGGGCGCCGCGATCATCACGCACCTGGGTACATCCGGCACCCGCCCTTCGACCTTCCAGCCGAACACCTTCAGGTATGCCTTTGAGAACCAGCGCAGAAGCGTCTTGATGACCGGGGTGTCGAATACGGTGTGCTGCACGGCGTGCTCCTTTCTCGTGAAACGCAGAACTGATGCACCCATAGCACAAGTCCCGGCAAACACGGTGTAAAACAAGTGCAAATGCGGATTATCGCATGGAGAACCGCAGGAGGGCGAGGCCCGATCCGCTCCACAGGCCGTGGAAACGGCTGCGGATCGTGTGCTCAGAACGCCAGGCCGAGCTTCTCGATGACGGCCGTGATCTCGGCGGCCAGGGCGCTGCACCGCTGCTTCTCCACGATGGGGTGGTGCATCCAGGACGTGCACCTCTCCACCACCGGGCTCTTCGAGAGCGTGCCCAGGAACCTCACGTCGATGGAGAGGCGCTGCCGTGCCACCGAGGTTATGGAGGCGGCGATGCGGCGCGCCTCTTTCGCATCGAAGCACCGGTTGATCACCAGGTGGGGGGTGAACTCCATGATCCCGTCCACCAGGGCGGGCAGTGCCATGGGCTCGTGCATGGCCACCGCGTTCACCAGCTCGCGGACCGTCCGTGAGGGGCCTTCGCAAGAAGGCTGCATGAACCGCTGCACCAGGTCCCGGATGGCGGCCGAGGTGCCCGACGGGAGCTTCGACTCGGACCCGAAGAGCCGGGTAAGCCTTCTCAGCAGGGCCGTTTTCATGAACGCGTACGCTTCGAGGTACGCGGGCTGGTCGAGGGTGGTTACCAGGATGCCGTAATCCGCTGCAAGGAAGAAGTCCAGCGTGTTGAAGTCCGTGCCTGCCCCGAGATCGAGGATGACGTAATCCACCTCGAGCGCCCTGACCTTGTCGAGCAGGCGCATCTTCCGGGCATAGGGGAGATTGGCGATGCCCAGCTCCGCGCTGTTGCCGGCAACGAGCAGGGGCCTGTTCTCCCTTTTGACGGCAGCGTCGCTTAAGCCCTCGACCCTGCGGTGGATGAAGTCGTTGACGGTGACGTCCGGGACGTTCTTCTCCCCCATATAGATGTGCAGGTCGGACCCGCCGAGGTCGAGGTCCACCACGGCGGTGCGGTACCCTGCCCAGGAAAGGAGCATGCCCAGGTTGGCGGAAAAGATGCTCTTGCCCGTACCACCCTTGGCCCCTCCCACGGCGATGACCTTGCCCCGGGGAAGCGCGGGCTGGGGGCACGGCTGAGCATGCCTGCCGAACACGGAGCAGAGGAACCGGTAGGCCTGGTTCACGCCCTCGAGGTGGCGGGACAGGGCCCGGAGCTCCTCGGGCGACTTGTCCTGGTGCCTGTCCGGGTGATAGGTCAGGACGTTCGTCCGGTAGGCTTTCCTCACCTCCTCGAAGGTCAGGTCCTCGATGAAGGGGAACCTGAGTCTGACCGTGCTGCCCTCCACGACCTTCTGGGCCTCGAGGGCATGGTCGTGGAGAAACACGTGGCAGCAGGCGTGCTGGATCTTCCTGATCTGGTCGTACGGCAGGCTCCGGTGGTCCGTCATGGTCAGCCCCTCTCTTCCCCCTGCCGGCATGTCCGGCATATTCTTTTATTGCCGTATCGGAATTCGGGGCCGTCCGGTTTACGCTTCCCGCCTGCCCTGCCCACACGGTCAGCACATCCCGCAGGGAGCGGAAACCGGCGATCGGTACCGGGGGTGTGTGCCGGGTCCGTGAGCGCCCTTCCCTCAGTACATGTTCCAGGAGCTGGCGTTTATCCTGCTCACCAGCTGCCACAGCAGGGTCGGCTCACCCCTGTCCGTCGCATAGGGCATGAGGTAGGCGAAGTTTACGGCCATGCCCGAGATGTCCTTGAGCTCCCAGGTGTAGGTGACGCTCACCACGAGCATATCGCCTTCGTAATAGTCGGTTTTTGAGATGTTCCCGTTCGTGTCGTACGTGTTTCTGGTCGTGTAGTCGACCGTGCTGTCGTCGTCGTAATCCAGCTCGTTCCTGATCTCCCTGCCGGCATCGTCGTAGAAGTAGTGCATGACCTCGATGCCGTCCATGACGAGCTTGTCTTCTCCGGGATAGTACACATACTCGGTTTCGACGTCCGAGATCGTCCCTATGACGAGGGAGCTGGGCTGCGCGTATTCGTAGGTGAACTGCCTCAGCGAATTGTTGTTGCTGTCCACGATGCTCGTGCAGTGATGCCTTTCGTTGTAATAGAAGAGCTGGATGAGGGGCTCCGGCGCTTCATCGATGTACTCCTCTTTCCGGACGAGGTCCCCTGCGGCGTCGAAGTACCGGCGGCACTTGTACGCAGGCTCGTATTCATCGGCCTCACTCGTCTCCTCCACCATGTTCGCGTCCGCATGGTAGGTGAAGCTGCGGGCCGGTCTGGGAATGTCGTCGAGCACCATCCGGGTCAGCATCCCCGTGAGCACGTATGCGTAGACCGGCTCTCCCGAACCCGTGGTGAACGACCACGAGTATTCCGAGCCGAGGGACTTGCCCTGGGCGCTCTTGACCCCCGTTGTCAGCACGGCGGTGTACGTGGTCCCTTCCGCAAGGGGCACGGACGGCGTGAAGGTGGCTGTCCCGCCCGAGCATCTCACCGTTCCGGGAACGGTCTCGTCACCCGCCCTGAGCACAAAGGTGGATGCCGTGATCGAATCAGGGCTGATGTCGTCGCTGAAGATCACACTGACCCGGGAATCCACGGCAACGCCCGAAGCGCCGTCCGCCGGCACCGTCGATTTTACGGTGGGCACGGATTCGCCCGTGCTCCCGCCGTCGCCGTCGTCGCTGCTCGGCCCGCTTCCGCAGCCGGCGAAGAACGCAAGGGTGGAAAGGACGAGCACGAGCCACAAGGCACGAGAGTAGAGATTTCTGACCATAGAGAATCCTCCTCGATAAACAGATTTCACTTCATTCCCCGACCGGATGGCTGTTCAGGATGGCAGGGTTGTGTTTATACTATAATATTAAACTATTTCATTATTCTTGTTAGGATTAAGTAATAATGATCAGGAGGACATTCTCAACAGAGCGCACGAGCGCATGCCCTTCCTTGCATTTTCCCCTGCGCCGTGCATTTATAAGGATGATATTCAATTCGATTCTCTTGGGAGGGCACACATGGGGTCATTCAGTGAGTATGAGAGCTTCGACGCCCTGGGGCTGGCGGAGCTGGTGAGGAAGCGGGAGGTTTCCGCCGAAGAGCTGTGCGACGCCGCGGTGGACCGGATCGAGAGGACCAACCCGGTGATCAATGCCGTGATCTGCCGGCTGTACCAGCAGGCCCGCGAGAGCATCAGGGCAGGGCTTCCGGAATGCCCGTTCACCGGCGTCCCCTTCCTCGCCAAGGACCTCCTCACCGCCATGGCGGGCGTGCCCCTGACCATGGGCAGCAAGGCCTACCGGGACTACATCCCGACGTACGATTCCGAGCTCATGAAGCGCTACAAGGCAACGGGCGTGGTCATCGTGGGCAAGACCAACACGCCCGAGTTCGGCCTCATGGGCGTCACCGAGCCCGAGCTCCACGGTCCCACGAGGAACCCCTGGGATTTCGGACGTACCCCGGGCGGCTCCAGCGGCGGCTCGGCGGCCGCGGTGGCGGCGGGCATGGTGCCCATGGCCTCGGGCGGGGACGGCGGCGGGTCCATCCGCATCCCGTCGGCCTACTGCGGCCTCTTCGGGCTGAAGCCCTCGCGGGGAAGGACCTCCCTGGCCCCCGCCTTCGGCGAGTGCTGGCAGGGCGCCGCCGTGGAGCACGTGATCACGCGCTCGGTCAGGGACTCGGCAGCCATGCTCGACGCCGTGTGCGGGCCGGTCCCCGGGGACCCCTACTTCATCCCCAGGCCGCCTGCCCCCTTCCTGGAAGAGACCCGGCGCGAGCCCGGTACCCTCATCATCGGCTTCACCACCCGGTCCCCCCTGGGCACGGAGGTGCACCCCGAGTGCAGGAAAGCCGTGGAGCATGCGGCACGGGTGCTGGAAGGGCTCGGGCACCGGGTGGAGGAGGCGGAGCCCGCCATCGACGGGACCGCCCTGGCCAGGAGCTACTTCATGATGTACTTCGGCGAGATGGCGGCCGACATCACGGAGCTCGAAGGGGTGCTGGGGAGAAAGCCCAGGCCCGGAGACGTGGAGGAGCCCACCTGGTCTCTGGCCCTCCTGGGCAGGGCATACTCGGCGGGCGAGTTCGTCCTTGCCATGCGGGAATGGAACCGGGCTGCCCGGGCCGTGGGGGCCTTCCACGAGCGCTACGACCTCCTGCTCACGCCAACCACGGCGTTCCCGCCGGCGAAGATCGGCGAGCTCAAGGTGGGGGGCATCGAGGAGATCCTCATGAAGGTCGCCAACCGGCTGGGTGTGGGCAAGCTCATGCGCCTTTCCGGGATCGCGGACAAGATCGCCATAGACAGCCTCGCGAGGACCCCCTTCACCCAGCTTGCGAACGCCGCCGGCCTGCCCGCCGTGTCCGTGCCCCTGTACTGGACGGAAGACAACCTTCCCTGCGGGGTGCAGCTCGTGGCGAGGTATGCGGAGGAGGCCCTGCTCTTCAGGATCTCATCCCAGCTCGAGCAGGCACAGCCATGGTTCGAGAGGAGGCCGGGCAGGCGCCCGTGATCAGCCCCCCCGGGGTATGACCACCGTGACGGCGGTCCCCTCTCCCAGGGTGCTCCTCACCCTGATGGCGCCGTGGTACTTCCTTACCAGATGGAGGCTCGACGCCATACCAAGCCCGGTGCCGGTGGGCCTGCCCTCGGCGCGCTCGTCGCGCAGGGGCTTGGTGGTGAAGAAGGGATCGAAGATCTTGTCCAGGTGGTCCGCCGGTATGCCGCACCCCGTGTCCGTGATCTCGACGAAGATGTGGCCCGGATCGGAGAAGGTCCTGATGGCCAGATGCTTGCGGGGGCTCTCGTACATGGCTTCCTCGGCGTTCTTCACGATGTTCATGATCGCCTGGGAAAAGTCGCTGTAGATGCCGCTGATGGTGGGCAGGCCGTCCTCGTACCGGTATTCCTTGGTGATGTTGTGCTTGAAGTCCAGGTTCGCCTCGTAGAAATTGAGCTCTCTTTCCAGGAGCTCGTTGAGGTCGATGTCCACCACCTCGTTCGACTGGTCCATCCTGCTCTTGGTCATGAGATTTCCGATGATGTTCATCATGGTGCGGCACTGGCCGATGATGCGGTCAGCCTCGTCCATTTCCGGGTGCTCCTGCCTGATGAGCTGGGCAACGGTGTAGACCGACGCAAGCGGGTTGCTGAGGTTGTGGGCGATGCCTGCGGCCAGGATGCCGATGGAGGCGAGCTTCGACTCCTGCATGAGCTGGATCCTGGTCTCTTCGTTCTGCTTCTCGAGGATCTTCCTGCCCGTGAGGTCGTTCGCGTTGGATAGCACCGCCCCACGCGAGTTCATGACAATGGGCACGGACCTGATCTCCCAGGTCCTCACCTCGCCCTGGGCCGTTCGCACGAGCACCTCGTAGTGCCCTGCCTGAGAGCCCTGAGCGCTCCCTTCCACGGGCCTCATGGTGCCGGGGATGAAGATGTCGTCGAGGGCGAGCCCTTCGACCTGGGCCTGGGAGGCGTAGCCGGTCATCGCGAGGAAGGTGCTGTTCGTGAACACGATCCTTTCGTCCTGCACCACGAAGACGCCCACCAGGGAATGCTCCACCAGGGACTGGTACTTCTCCTTCTCCTGGGCCAGGAGCCTGCGCTCCTCCTCCAGGGAACGGGCCAGGGCGTCCTTCTGGCTCAGGAGCAGGGCGAGCTCCCTGGTCTGATGCCGGAGCTTCTCGATGTACTGCCGGTCCGATTCCAGCAGCCAGCTCGTGGAGGTGCCGAGCACCTGAAGGGAGATCGACGGGCTGGCCTCGAGCATCCGGGTGAAGTCCTCCCTGCCCATCTCGTAGAGCTCGGTCTCCTCCAGGGAGATCACCGAGGCCGCCCGGGGCTTGTCGTGGATGAGGGCGAGCTCTCCGAAGAAGTTGCCGGGCTCGAGCTCCCGGAGCACCTCTTCCTCCTCCCCGATGCGCTTGGTGACCCTGACCCTTCCCGAGACGATGAAGAAGAAGGAGTCCCCGTAGCTGCCCTCGTCGATGATGCGCACCTCCGGACCGACGCGGACGTTGCGCGCATAGTCCTTGATCAGTGACAGCATGTCCATGCAGGCAGGGCTCCCTCTCCCTTTTTACATTTATTCCTTTCGGTGAGAACGGCCCTTTTCATAAGGGAGCACAATGATTGAAAAAGATTGGTCCCGCCGCCCCCGGGCGGTCCCATGCCCGAACATTGCGCTTGTCGCTGGGATATGCCCATTGTAATATAAATTCGGCGCTGAAAGGACGGACGACACAGGCGAGGTGCATTGGGGATGAATGAGAAGCTGCCGGATCTCGAGGCGCTCCAGCAGGAGATCGCAGCCCTGAAGGAGGAGTTCGGGAAGCTCAGGAAGGCCGAGAGGTCTTTGAGGGAGAGCGAGGAGCGCTACCGGAGGATCACCTCCGCCATCACGAGCTACATCTACACGGTCGTCCTCGAAAACGGCGTCCCGGTGAGGACGGTCCACAGCCCGGCCTGCGAGGCGGTGACCGGCTACACGCCCCGGGAGCTCGACAGCGACCCCTACCTGTGGTTCACCATGGTCTGCGAGGAAGACAAGGATGCGGTGCGCGAGCACGCCAGGCTCGTCCTCGAAGGGGTCGACCCCGGGCCCATCGAGCACCGCATCATCCGCAAGGACGGGGAGATCAGGTGGGTGAGCAACACCCCGGTCATCCACCGGGACGACATGGGCGCCCCTGTCTCCTACGACGGCGTGCTCAACGACATCACCGCCCGCAAGCTCGCCGAGGAGGAGCTCAAGGAGAGCGAGGTCCGCTTCAGGATGCTCCACGAGGCGGCCTTCGGCGGGATCGGCATCCACGACAAAGGGTTGATCCTGGACTGCAACCAGGGCCTGTGCGACATGACCGGCTACACCCGGGAAGAGCTCATCGGCATGGACGGGTTGAGCACCCTCATCGCCCCCGAGTGGCGCGACCTGGTGAGGGAGAAGATCTTGAGCGGCTTCGAGAGGCCCTACGACGTGGAGGGCCTGCGGAAGGACGGCTCCCGCTACCCCATGGAGATCCGGGGCAAGAACCTGCCCTACCACGGCAGGGTCGTGAGGGTCACCGACTTCCGGGACATCTCCGAGCGCAAGCGGGCCGAGGAGGCGATCCGGAAGAGCGAGGAGCGCTTCAAGTCCCTCATCCGGAACTCCTCGGACATCATCGTCATCCTGAACGCCGAGGCCGTGTTCGTGTACGAGACGCCGTCGTTTTCGCGCGTCACCGGCTACGAGCCCGGCTACATCATCGGGAAGACCCCGGCCCACTTCATCCACCCCGACGACCTGGAGGCCGTGGCCCGCGACCTCGCCGAGGTGTACCAGGGAGCCAACGACGGGCTGCCCACGGAGATGCGCCTGAGGAAGAGCGACGGGTCCTGGGTGCACCTCGAGGCCATCGGCAAGAACCTCCTCGACTTCCCGGGCATCGACGGGGTGGTGGTCACGGCCCGCGACATCACGGACCGGAAGAAGGCCGAGAACGAGCGGATCGAGATGGAGAGGCGCTTCCAGCACGCCCAGAAGCTCGAGAGCCTGGGGATCCTGGCGGGGGGCATCGCCCACGACTTCAACAACCTGCTCATGGCCATCCTCGGCAACCTCGACCTGGCCCTCACCGAGATGCCCCCGTCGTCGAAGCCCCAGCACTTCATCACCCAGGCGCGCATCGCGGCCCGCAGGGCGGCTGACCTCACAAACCAGATGCTGGCCTATTCGGGCAAGGGCAAGTTCGACCTGAAGACCTTCGACTTAAGCGAGCTCGTGGAGGAGATGTCCCGCCTCCTCAAGGCCTCCATATCGAAGACCGTGACCATGGCCCTGGACATGGACCGCTCCATGCCGCTGGTGTCGGCGGACCCCGCCCAGATGCAGCAGATCATCATGAACCTCATCGTCAACGCGTCCGAGGCCATCGGGGACAAACCCGGCGTCGTGACCATCTCCACGGGCGTGAGGGAGTGCGACGCGTCCTTCCTCGAGGCGAGCCGCCTCAAGGAAAAGCCCGCCCCCGGCACCTATGTCTATTTCCAGGTCAGGGACACGGGCTGCGGCATGGACGAGGCGACGAAGGACAAGCTCTTCGACCCCTTCTTCAGCACGAAGTTCACGGGGCGCGGCCTCGGCATGGCCGCGGTCCAGGGCATCGTGCGCGGCCACAAGGGCGCCGTCATGGTGGACAGCACGCCGGGCGAGGGCTCGGTGATCACGGTCCTGCTCCCTGCCGTGCTCACCTCCCGGGACCGTTCGGCCGCCGAAGACCCCCTGCAGGCCTCCCGGGAAGAGGAGGAACGCGCGCCCCTGCCCTCGGGCACCATCCTGCTGGTGGACGACGAAAGCATGGTCCTCGACCTGTGCGCGGCCATGGTGGAGCGCCTCGGGTACGCCGTACTCACCAGCCCGGACGGCAAGGAAGCCATCGACGTCTTTCGGGAGCACGCAGACGAGATCGTGTGCGTCATCCTCGACCTCACCATGCCCAGGATGGACGGAATGACCGCCTTCGAGGCCCTCAAGCGCATCCGCAAGGACGTCTGCGTGGTCATCTCCAGCGGGTTCAGCGAGGATGAGGTGGCCCAGCGCTTCGAGGGCAACGAGCCCGCAGGCTTCATCAAGAAGCCGTTCACCTACAAGGCGCTGCGCGCGCTCCTCTCCAGGGTGCTGAAAGAGGCCGCCGAGCCTGGTGAACGTTCCGGCAGACCCGCCTGACGGCCCGGGTCAGCTCCCTGCTCGTTTCTTTTATCCCGCCGTGGTCGGGCGTGGCGGTGGGGCCAAGTCTTGAAGAACTCAAGGACCAGTAGTATCGGTCATCCCCCCAAGTATGCGGAACACAGGATCGCCCCGTCCCCAATGATGCCGCAGTGAGGTTCATCCCCACGCATGTGGGGAACACAAGGACGCCATCGAGCGGGCCCAGTTTCCCCACGGTTCATCCCCACGAATGTGGGGAACACGTCTGCAAAGCCAGGTATTATGAGTATACGGTCGGTTCATCCCCACGCATGTGGGGAACACGACACCTGGACGAAGCGGCCGTTTGAGTCACGCGGTTCATCCCCACGCATGTGGGGAACACAAACCAGAGGCAACGGCACAGTGGGCGTCGAGCGGTTCATCCCCACGCATGTGGGGAACACTCCGCCAGATAGGGGAACGGGATATCGAACCTCGGTTCATCCCCACGCATGTGGGGAACACTCCTTCGCATCGATGAAGGGCGCCTGTGCAGCCGGTTCATCCCCACGCATGTGGGGAACACTCCATGATACTCATCCTGTTCACGAGCCCAGGCGGTTCATCCCCACGCATGTGGGGAACACGCGGCCAAACCCCGCAGCAGGTATTGCGGGGGCGGTTCATCCCCACGCATGTGGGGGACACGTATATGTCAAGCCTGGGTTGAGGGTAAATTGCGGTTCATCCCCACGCATGTGGGGAACACCCCGGCCATTTCGAGATTCACGAGGTTAAGGGCGGTTCATCCCCACGCATGTGGGGAACACGACTTTTGCCCTCTGTGTGTAATCGTCTACCGCGGTTCATCCCCACGCATGTGGGGAACACTGAACACATCGGGCGGACTCTTTGATAACGACCGGTTCATCCCCACGCATGTGGGGAACACTCTGACAATATCGTACATCTCAGGCTCTATCACGGTTCATCCCCACGCATGTGGGGAACACTCGTGCACCCCATCGTCGATGGAGGCAAAATGCGGTTCATCCCCACGCATGTGGGGAACACCACCCTGCACTTCTTCCTGAACTGCCTGTTCGCGGTTCATCCCCACGCATGTGGGGAACACTATAGTTTTGCGTCAACGGCATCTGATTTACCCGGTTCATCCCCACGCATGTGGGGAACACCACCCCGCAGGAAGCGCAGAAGGGGCTCGACACGGTTCATCCCCACGCATGTGGGGAACACTGCATAAGACCATATGAGCAGTTGCCGCCAAGCGGTTCATCCCCACGCATGTGGGGAACACATAATCCATCAACCTTAAACCATGAAGCACAACGGTTCATCCCCACGCATGTGGGGAACACCCCTCTATCTCGTAGAGCCCGTGAGATTCGATCGGTTCATCCCCACGCATGTGGGGAACACCTCGTAGTATCCAGCCCGGTAAAAACCGAAACCGGTTCATCCCCACGCATGTGGGGAACACATTACAGGAGGAGAGAATCATGATTACAGTGGCGGTTCATCCCCACGCATGTGGGGAACACTCTCCCTGTTCGTTTGTCGCTATCCGGCAGACCGGTTCATCCCCACGCATGTGGGGAACACCCGCGCCGAGCGTTTTGCCGGGAGGCGGCGGCCGGTTCATCCCCACGCATGTGGGGAACACTTTTCACCCCCAATACCGACGCGTCAATAGACCGGTTCATCCCCACGCATGTGGGGAACACGGCTATCTCGGTCAGGCAACAGTCGATTATGACGGTTCATCCCCACGCATGTGGGGAACACGGCGTCTATGGCCTCGGGCTGCCCAAAATTCACGGTTCATCCCCACGCATGTGGGGAACACCTACCACATGGTGAAAGGAGAAATACAATGTTCGGTTCATCCCCACGCATGTGGGGAACACATGTTTGCTCATGATTGGTTCCTCCTAGTTGTCGGTTCATCCCCACGCATGTGGGGAACACCACCAGTCCCATTGATAGGGGACACCAGCAATCGGTTCATCCCCACGCATGTGGGGAACACGTATTTTTCACAGCGGATAAATTGTGATTATTCGGTTCATCCCCACGCATGTGGGGAACACGTCATTATGCATTGTGGTAATACTATGTATTACGGTTCATCCCCACGCATGTGGGGAACACACATCCCTGATCACACCATCCCGCACTATCACCGGTTCATCCCCACGCATGTGGGGAACACCTGCCGACCTCATGTCCGTGGAGTATTGGCAGCGGTTCATCCCCACGCATGTGGGGAACACCCCGCCTGCCCAAGGCCCAGCCCAGGCATGGCCGGTTCATCCCCACGCATGTGGGGAACACTCAATCTCTGAATATCCATTTTCGAGCCCTCCCGGTTCATCCCCACGCATGTGGGGAACACGTAGTAGTCCTCGATTGCCTGGTAGATGTCGTCGGTTCATCCCCACGCATGTGGGGAACACCAGGATCGCTCTACTCCGCAACCACATATTTTCGGTTCATCCCCACGCATGTGGGGAACACATGACCTCCCAAAAATAGGATTATTATATATTCGGTTCATCCCCACGCATGTGGGGAACACGCGGCCAAACCCCGGAGCAGGTATTGCGTGGGCGGTTCATCCCCACGCATGTGGGGAACACTAGGGCGGCATGTATCGGATAGGGGAGAGATACGGTTCATCCCCACGCATGTGGGGAACACTGCAGCGTGAGCGTTTCATCCGTAGGCTCAACCGGTTCATCCCCACGCATGTGGGGAACACTGCAGCGTGAGCGTTTCATCCGTAGGCTCAACCGGTTCATCCCCACGCATGTGGGGAACACTTTTTGTTTGTTTCATACTGCTAATAATAATCCGGTTCATCCCCACGCATGTGGGGAACACATGAAACAAACAAACAAAACTATGGAGGTTGACGGTTCATCCCCACGCATGTGGGGAACACTCATAGAATGAGACCTTTGCGTAATCCGGCAAAAAGCGTTTATCTGGGGTTGGCTGGTATTTTTTCATCAAAATATCAAGTCTAGCGGCTCATTTTTCTGCCAAAACCATCCCTATTCTCATCATGTCTGGCGGTATTCCCATACCCCAGGCACACCAGTCCCTAGATCGCCATCGCAGGTGACGCTTTCCTCATCCCCGAAAGGTACGACCGCTTCATATTGAAGGCCATCACCTGACAGATCCGGTCCCATCCCTCCTTGGCAAGAGTGGTAAACCGGGCTCTCGACGCCCCCTGGTGAAGCGCCGTCACCCCAAAGTACTGCTCGATCTTATAGCGCACCTTCGAAATCTTCTTGTTGCGCGTGATCTCTAGCTCGGTGAGCTTCGCATTCCTCTCGTCCT
>Ga0208040_1000876_pt1 | contig 32811 bp, 21 predicted proteins | sample AD_UKC083_MetaG_FD_184431 | JGI IMG/M metagenome (GOLD analysis project Ga0208040, IMG submission 184431) | Active sludge microbial communities of municipal wastewater-treating anaerobic digesters from USA - AD_UKC083_MetaG (SPAdes) (version 2) | ecosystem: Engineered > Bioreactor > Anaerobic >...
AACCCCACGAAATTGTCATGTTCATAATCCTCTGCTGCTTTTGCTGGCATTCCGGCAGAAATCTTCGCTATTAACGGCATTAATATTCACGCCAGAGGTCATTTATTGGCTTGACCGATACCCGTTTATAAAGTGACACCCCAAATGTCATATAGCCATCACTGTGATAAACAAGCATAAGCCTTTATCTGGTGCAGAGATGCTTTGGACTGCTTTTGGAAACGTGTCACAGTGGTTTTGGACTTCTTTGGACTGGTTTGTGACAGCTTTGTGTCAAATACAGACTCTTTTCAGACTGGTTTCGGAACTTCCTGAATCTCAACGAAATAGACCAGTTGGAAAGAGCCGCAGTGTAGGTGGAACGGTGTAATAATAAAACATCCATAACGTCTTAACTGATTCTTATATTAGATGCGTGAAGTCTGATAGATTAATTCTGAGTTCTCTTCCAAATCTATGAGGTACTAGCCCTTAGAATCGTACGACTTAGCTACAAGGCAATCCAAGCTTGTCAAAAAAAGCTCTGTTTCGTTCTTTTGCTTCCTTAACAAGCCGATCAAAAGAATATACTTCAATATACGTTTTATATTGGGGCTGATAGCCAAAGTATCCAAGCTCATCACTTGTCATTTGTAAAGCATGTATCTTGCATCTCTTTCTCAATGTAGGTGTTAAATCCGCGACAATGTAGCAAAATCCAGGAATCGCTTCTGAACTAGGAATAGGACGACCAACATCAGTCTTTGAGCGACCTTCTCTGATCTTTTCAATATACTCAAGGGCCTGTTCTATAGGGTCTCTATCCTCTCCTTCATTATAATCATTTCGCTGGGGTCTTTTGATTTCAATAATAGTGATGGAGGGTAGTGGGAATTGATTCGTTTCACTGATGAGAATTGGGATATCAAAACCTTTTAATGCAAGAATATCAGGCTGTTTTGTGCATTCAGAATCTATCAGTGGATTTGATTTGATTGTTTTATCAGAAGCAAGGTAGTTATGGAAAGTGAGCTTTTCGTCTATCAACCATAGATTTATAGTATCAGGGTTTTCAGTGTCAGAGGTTTTTCCCCTTGGCATAATCAGGTCATGAACGATATTTTCTCTTGAGTATTTTCCAGTACTGTCCCATTCTAGCGCTTTTTCGAGTAGATCAATAACCGATTTCCTGTTAATGACATAGTCAGCAAGTTTTGATTTGTTTAGCTCTTTGATAGTTGCTTTATATTTATTGAAACGATCCATATATTGCTCCGTATCTCGAAATGAGGAGTTCTTTAACAGCTCATGACCTTCTTTGATACAAGCCTGTTCAATATCCCGAGTTTTGCTATGAAGAAACAGATCAAGATCTTTTTCTGAAGTGTCAGGATCAACGATTAGTTCTTCAGGTGGGATTAGAGGCAAAATAGGCTTGTATTTTGGGGCGATGGTGTCAACATATTTTTTGATGTGAGCTCTTCCTGCTTCAATGTTATGTTGAATGTAATCGGTTAGATAAGATTTAATACATTCCAAGATTGGTGATTCAATTTGCTTGAATGTAAGACTGTCATCCTGAAATATGTCTGGATAATCATACTCAATATCAAATCCCGTTCTTTCAATACGAACATTTTCATCCAAATAGGGAGAAGTGACATAGCAGTAGTAAATAAACTCATCGGAGTTTTTCTTGAGCCGTCCGTATAGTCCAGATATGTGTTTACGGAGTTTCTCTTCTGTTACCACCCGATTCCCCGCACAGTATGCCAGAGTATGATCATTCGCGCTACGAGGTGATAATAAAATATGAGTAAGAGAAAACTGATGATTCCCTATTTGAATAAACGTTGGGCTCTCTTGCGTAACCATCAGGTCTTCGAAAATGTTGTCTAGGTCAACTTCTGTTTCTTCGTCTTTTACTTTTATGCTCGGTGCCCCACCAGGTCTAATATAATACCACAGGCAGTGATTGAGTATATCTTTGGCTATAGTTTCAATGTTCTTTCTTGCATGTTGACGATATATATCTTTCATATTAATCAGAGATATTGTTGTTGATGAGTGTGAAGCGTTAGATTGAGCCTTCCGGTCGTTATGGATACCTTTATCTGCATCAAAATCAAAATGGCGATGGTATATAATGCCTTCCTCTAAATAATCGCTTTCGACATGAACCCGTTCAAAGACCTTTAACCATAAAAGACGACCTACGCCTTTGCATCCTTTATTAGCTTTATACTCAGAATCCAAAGTACAGAATGACTGCATATTTTGCTCATTAAACCCTATTCCGGAATCTTTTATTTTAATACTAACGATATCTGGTTTTGTTTCAGGACCAGGCTTCTTAGTGTCCCCTAAACTAACTTCTGTCTGATCAGACCTTATAATCTCAATGATGATGAATTCTTTTCCGGAGTTTTCTGTTAGCTCTTCTATGGCATGAATTGAGTTAACCACAGCCTCATAAACTGTTATAAAACCATTGTTTTTTGAAAGATGTGTGTTCCGAGAACTCTTCCATTTAGATTGGTGTTAATCATGAAATCATTACTCATAGGGTCTCCTATCATAAGGCATTTTGCATATAATTTCATCTCGATCTCGTAATATATGCAAGGTATCAAAGCACTGTTTTCGGTCAAGGATAAAACAAATAAGATGCCACAGTCTTTTACTCATCTCATTCTCAACTGCATGACCATTGTACCAATCAGCGAGATATCATCTCCCTGCATCGAATCTACTACCTGGACTCGGTAATCAGCATTGAAGGGATGGAGCAACACCTGCTGACGCTGGTGATCGAACTGGATGCGTTTCAGGGTGATACCATCATTCAATCGGACCGCACAGACAGAGCTGTCGGTATTGCTCCAGTCGTCCTTTCTCTGGATCACAACGATATCGTTATTCATGATCTGAGGCTCCATGCTTTGCCCATTTACTCTGAATACCATATAGTTATCGAGCTTGTCTTTGAGGTATATCCGCGGTAATTCCACAAAATTGTCATATTCAAAATCCTCAGCCGCTTTTGCCGGCATTCCGGCAGAAATCTCCGCCACTATCGGCAGCAAAATCGTACGGTTGTAACTGCTATCTGCCAAATCGGATAGCTTGCCCTTGGCAGAGACCACTTCCACTTTGGACTTTGTCTTTGACTCTGGCTTGGGGTCCCAGGGGGCACTTACATACATACCACCCTCACCACTCAGCAGCCAATTCAAGTTCACTTTTTGTTTGGCCAATTTGGTGAGAAATTCGGGGTCTGGAGACCTCTTATTGTTAATATAACGGCTCATGGAATTGAGCGAAATCCCGTTTTTTTTAGCAAAATCTCCGTGAGTCAGGTTTAGCGATCTGACCAGCATTTTGAGTCGGTCACCGACTGTCTTGGCTGCCATATTCACTCCCAGTGGTCATTTTTAGGCTTGACCAATACCCGTTTGGGTGATAGTCTGCACCTGTGAACAAAGATATTAGCCTGATTAGTCAGGTCAAGACATTTTTATAGAGTGTGATTTAGCGGCGGATAAATTCCGGCATTGTTTGAGTATCTTCAAAACTCGCCGGCGTTAACGCAGAAAGGACTTCCCAAGATATCGCAGTGACTTTAAGTAGCTCCCATAGATGCAGTTAAGGAGATGCCATGAAAACTAAGGTAAAGATGCCCAAACGGACACAGCACTGTGACACAAAAATCGGCAAGCACTGTGACACAAAAACCTTCTTGGGGTTCGATCCGAGTGAAAAACCACCGCTAATGCTTTTGGCAAGGTACTTAGGAACCTGTCACACTGGTCAAACCACTGTGACACGACCCAAGAAAAAGACTTTAACCCGGATTGTGGGAAGCACTGTGACAGATAGCTGTGTCACAGTGCTTATCCTCAAGACGACTGATGAGTATTATGGATTATTAATGAACAAGAAGATCGATGCTGTCTGGCTGACCATCGAACGGATGGCAGAATTGAAAGGCTGTTCCAGTCGGACTGTCTGGCGCTATATCAAAATGCGTAAGATGCATACGGTAAAGCGACAGGTGAAGATCGGCACTGCCAAGGTTCTGAAGACCTTCATATTGCCAGATCCTGAGACCCTGGAGCTTGAGTTCTCTGATACATACAAGAAGAGGCTGATGCCAGAACATTATCTGGAGACGGTAATACCGATTGGCGAGCGCATGGTAAAGAGCATGCTGGTGTATGGCTATCAGAATACGGAGGACAGGCATGGTTGATTATAAACTTGATCTGGATGAGTATCGGAAGTTCTATGCGGAACTCATGAGCCCGACGGATGAAGATGGATCAGGTAAAGGGGAAAGTTCTGCAGCTTGTGCTTTAGAACATGCTGATGAAATGATCGATGTTGAGCCGGATATGGAAATGTCGGTCAGCAAGTCCATTATTCCATTTCAAGAGCGAGACCTCAATCTGAGACCCAAACAGTACATTCCTTATAAGAAGACACAGGAAGCAAAGCTCATGGCCAGCTTCTGCCAAATAGCGCTATCTCGCTTGGATGATTGTGTGTCCAAAATCGAAGAGTGGCAACTTATCACTCAGGAGTATAATAAAAAGATTCTGCTGCCAGAACTGTATGCACTACGTGGAAAGCGGGATGAGCGTTCTTTGAGGAGATGGGTTCAAAACTATCAGGATAGCGATCAGGACATGTATGCTCTGGTTAGAAAGAGCGATCCCAATGGCAAGACCAGAAAGGTGACTTACTTCGAGCAGAACTATTTGATCAACCTACTGCTCAATCCCAACAAGATCAAGATCGGTTCGGCTATCACGATTCTGAAAGGTTATGCCAGACTGGGCTTGTGTGAGTCTCCCTCTGATGAAAGAACGCTGAGACGATTCTGTGATGAATGGCTGAGAGACAATCCTGCCATCAGTTGTCAAGCCAGGAAGGGGAGCAAGTTCGTGGCAGAGCATATAGTCAAGACCATCATGCGAGACAGTTCATTGCTCAAGGTAGGCGATGTTTGGGTGGCAGATGGCCATACCCTGGCTTTCGATATTATTAATCCTCAAACCGGAAAAGCACAGCGTATGACCATGATCCTAGTCTTTGACTGGGCTAGCAGGTATCCGGTTGGAGCGAGTCTGGCACTTACTGAAGATAGTCAGCATATCCAAGTAGCTTTCCGTAATGGTTTTCTGAACTGGGGAGCTTTGCCTAAGTTTGTCTATCTGGATAATGGCAAAGCCTTCAAGAGCAAACTCTTTCATGATAAGTGGGAAAACCACAATCTGGAAACCGAACTGGGAGGCATTTTTCCCCGTCTTAAAATCGAAGCTGCCTTTGCCGAGAGCTATAATGCCAAAGCCAAGGTGATCGAGAGATTCTTCAAGACCTTCCAAGATCAGTTTGAACGTTTTCTTTCTTCATTCAGAGGTTCCAGTGTAGCAGATAAACCCTCCACTCTGATGCGTAACGAAAAATGGGCAAGATCCTTGTATGAAAGCAAGCCTCCTACCTTACAAGAAGCGATGCAGATGATCTCCTTTTACATCCGCTACATGTATGGAGAGGCACCACATAGCGGATTGGATGGCAAAAGTCCTTGGGAAGTGTTCAGTCAGGCACCTTTACCGGAAGATAGAAAAGTAATACCATCCGAACTGAACTTCATGATGCTGGCTATGGTGAAAAAGAAGATCCGTAGCGAAGGTATCCGCTTCAATAAGCTCCTATACTGGGATATCGTTCTGGTTGATTATATCGGCAAGGATGTGGTAATTCGTTTCGATTATGCCGATGCCAGATGGATTCTAGTCTATGACCTGCAAGATCGCTTCATCTGCCAAGCTGAATTGAGACGGGCACAGCATCCCTTTATCCATCTGGATAAAAGTAATCCTATCCCCCACAATCAGCTCAATAAAGAACACAAGCAGATTCTCAAACTACGTCGCACGACGGAGCAGAGAGCGAAATTCACGGTCAAGCAGACTCAGGCAGTCGTGGATCAGTTCTTGAAGCCTCTAACAAGCATACCAGAGCAGAATAAGATCTTTATCCAGCCACCCATGATTGAGCCTCCCAAACACGAGGCAGAGGAATTCATGCAAGCTCTGGAGAAGCAGGTGATCAAGAGCCTGCCACCCTTATCGGCAAGCACCATCAACCAAGAGAATCCAGCGCCGCAGAGTGATCTCATGACAGAATTAAAACCTGTCACCCCTCCCCTGCAGAAGGATGACGATGATGAAATCAAACCACGCAAGAAGAGCTACGAAGAAATGCTCAGACTGATAGGCATTAAATAAGGAGATATAGATATGAAACAAGGAAAACTGGTTAGGACCCGCAACGTAGTGGAAGCTGATGAAGCGATCAATTTGCTGATAACCCGTCCCAAAGAAGAAATGGTAGGGCTTGGACTGTTTTACGGCAAGCCCGGCTTGGGCAAGACCACTTATGCTACCAGGATCGCTATACAACGCAATTACGTGTATCTGAGACTGGAGGCAACCTCCACGCCAAAGTCATTCACTCTCCAGTTGATCAGTGGTATCTACAACTACCTCAATCTGGAGTATCCGCCATTGTATGGCACCACCAATGCTATCTTCCGCAGATGCATGGATGAGATAGAGAAGCATGAGGACATCGTGATCATCGTGGACGAGATCGATTATGCTTTCAAACAAAGGCAATTGCTCGGAACGATCAGGGATATAGTGGATAATACCACAGCTATCGTGATTCTGGTAGGAATGCAAAATGCCCGGGATCGCCTGGCGCAGATAAATGAATATTACTTCGACCGCTGTAATTCATTCTATGAGTTTGAATCAGCCAGTCTGAAAGACATCACCGCTATCGCCAGGGAAGTGCTGGAAGTGGAAGCGTGTCCGGAGCAGATCGATTCAATCTATTTCAACAGCGGTGGCAATCTGCGTAAGGCCATGAAGATGCTGCACCTGTTGGAAATGAGTATTAAAGCCGAACAAAGCCTCTCATAAATCAATGAGCAAAGGAATACGCTATGCTAAACTCCGAAACTGTCTCAAAGCTGATCTCAAGCTACAATCAACCCTTCACACCCAAGATGCTCGCAGGTATGCTCGATAGCGACATCATGGAAGTCGAGCACCTACTTGATGATTTGGTAAATAAAGAGAAGGTGCTATGCATCTCTCCCAGCAATTCACTCTATGTGCGAGCCAACCGCTATACCCAAGGCATGGCTCCCGATCCTCGCTGTAAATGGAAGTATGATATCCAGACTGCCATGAAGCTGTTGGATTTGATCGAAATAAAGAGCTACCGCTCAGTGAGAGAACTTTCCAAAGACTTTGGCAAAAGCAGGCAGTTCGTATTCGTCTACTTGGAAGCCTTGGCCTCAATCAGCATCATCGGCATGAATCCACATGGCTACTACATCAAGACCAGACTGGGTATAGAGCAACTCGGACACTATATCCAGCCCGGGATACTGGGTGTATTGAAGAAGTATTCGGGGATGATGAATCCGTATGAGATGAGAATAAGCAGGTTTCATATGAAAAGTAAAGTGAGAAAAGAACATTCTAGCCATGAACATTCCACTTGAATGCAACTCACTTCCACAATCGGATAATTGGAATTATTTAAAGGTTGTACTTAGGTTTAAGCAGCTTAACGAGTATGGACTCCACAACTAGGAGTTCATCTCGAGAAAGAAGGTCATTTTCTCCATAGATAACTACCAGTTCGTAGTTTTTTTTAAGAGTGTTTACCCACTTTTTACGTGTTAGCTTTTTAGTCTTCTCACGATTGAAATTTTTGTAGAATGTCGCACCAGTAGATGTGCCAAAGTGCTGTGAAATTCTGTGGTAGAGATCGTTATCACTATTCAGCTTTCCCTTTATAATTCCGCCAACTCCAAGATAGTCCAGTTGACCGCTATTATTTTGTATAAAGAAGTACCATCCGCGAGCTCTGTTCATTTTTCCATGATCATCCTGAACCCTTAAAGGCTCAAGTAAACTCATATAATAGAATTTAAGCGCATTATTCTTGCTTTGCGAAACTAATTTCTCGCTAATCGGTACTGAGTAATAAGACAAATCATCGTAGCTTTGCTTGTTACAGTAGCATTGAATTACCTTTATGGCTATCTTACTATAGTCTTTGAGAATTTGTTTTGCTGATTTAATCAAGTCTTGATCATTGCAGGGAGTAGTCGTATACTTTTGTTTTTTCTTATTTATCATCGAATCATCCACCTTGTTAAAAGGTAAGATAGCTGCTGAAAGTCTTGTCATGCGGATACCAAATGAAAGTATTGTCTCTCATTGTCCGCCCCTCAAGATAGCTTAATAAGTTGGAGATAAAGAACGAATAAGCAAGGTCCTCAAGCCTGTAAAACTTGTGCTTAGAACCATCATTATTACTATGCCAGTATTTATAAAATACTTTATCGGAAAAGCAGATGTGATTAACACACGATAAATGTAACAAATCATTATCTGTAATTCCACTTTGTCTTCTTAAAAGGGATTGTTCAATTGAAGCTTCGCTACTGGTTACTTCTTGATTACTAAAGTAGAATATTCCATTGAATAGAGGGGTTGGGATCTGTTCTAAGTCTCTATTTGACATAATGAAAGTTCCCATTTTATTAGCCTTATCATACTCTCTTGGAAAAGTTGTTCGACCAAAGTTTGTTTTTACTTCAATCAATGCTCGAACAGCATCCGCGGTTACAATGGAGAAATTTCCTTCTCGGAACAACACTGGATAGCTGTTATCATAAACCATAAGATCGACTTGAGTACTGACATCATGATCACCTCTGGTTTCACGTTGTTTGATGATAAAACCTGTTCCAATACCATACTTTTGAGGTAAGTGCTTCTTGATCGTATTAGAAAGAATGATTTCTCTGAATCGACCGTTTTCAGCAGGATGCTTAGTCAAATACTTGAGTTTATCCTTTAGAAGGCATATCTCCTTATTGATTGTCTTGTGATAGTTAATTAAATCATTCATTGATAACTCTCCTTTTGCTGCTCTATTTCATTGTATAACTCATTTGCTTCGTGACTTATCAACTCATGCAATCGAATTAGTACCTTGTTGGTGCAAATTTCTGTATGCTCCCCCCCAACCATAGTCCTTCTTGATATCTCCCATACCTTTTCTCCAACCGTCGAGAAGTAGTCGATATAGCTTAGAATCTTGTCATACTGATGCATTCACTCTCCCGTGAAACTGATTTTTATTCGATTCTGTAAATATTTATACGGGGTTCTCATTGTCAATAGCAATCGCAATCCTATCGATTCTTAACCATTTCTATGCGGGTATCTGCGGAGAGAAACGGAATTTATCGATTGACAATCAGAGGGGGTTTGGCAATGTATGGATTTGGCTGAAAAAGGTGAAGGAAATCCGTTTTTCTGAAAAGCTTAATCCCTTGCCAATAAGCCCATTAGGAGTGATCATGGATCATTTGCAGGACAGATGGTTGTCCATTAAAGAGATATGTGCTTACCTTGGGGTAAGCGATGACACGGTGTATCGCTGGATAAAATCCCACGATATGCCTACCCACAAGATGGGACGATTGTGGAAGTTTAAAATCAAAGAAATAGATGAGTGGGTCAAAGCTGGTGGAGCAACACTTAAATCAATCAAATCAAGAGCAAAGAAGATATAGGCTCATAAACATAATCAATCCGGATCGCTTGTCTGCAAAAGCGATGATTGGTAGTGTGTTATGCTCCTGTCGCACAATCTCAAGAGTACTTACACATACTGTGATTAAAGCACAAGAACCCCTTTATCATAATGTGGTGAGCAATTTTACTAAGTGTCTATTCCCGCCCACCACCCCAATTAGTGGGGCTTCGTCCCATACCACATTTATATTACTTTTTAGACCTTGTATCAAGGTCTGACGATATATCGATAAATGGAGTAGTTAATGGCGCGCAAGCTGTCTTTGTCATGGCTGGAACGCTTTCTGGAGGAAGCATGCGAATCCCTGCGTGGGAACATGGACGCCTCGGAATTCAAGGAATACGTAATAGCCATGCTGTTTCTGAAGAGAGTCAATGATCTCTTCAACATTGAACGAAAAAACCGAAAAGCAATCCTGGAAAAGAAAGGGGTAAGCGGAGAAGCACTGGAAAGAGGACTGGAGAGCGAATCAAGCTATAACTTCTTTGTTCCAGTCCGTGCCAGATGGAAGAATATCCGGCATCTTAAAAAGGAAATCGGTGACGAACTAAAGAAGGCATTTGAAGCGCTTGAGGATAGCAATAGTGAAACCCTGGAAGGAGTGCTGAAGCCGATTGATTTCAACAAGACCCTGGGCAAGAACAATAAACGCATCACAGATAAAGACCTGGTGGAACTGATTACCCACTTCGACAAAGTAGTACTCACCGACGACAATCTGGAGTTTCCCGATCTTTTGGGCTCTGCCTATGAGTATCTGATCAAGTACTTTGCCGATAGCGCAGGCAAGAAAGGTGGGGAATTCTATACGCCCAGGACAGTGGTTAAGCTGCTGGTAAACATCCTTGACCCGGCTGAAGAGGCTGAAATCTGCGATCCTGCTGTAGGTTCCGGTGGTATGCTGATAGAGGCTTTCAATCATGTGGAGAGCAAATATGGCTCTGCCAGAAAGCTGACCCTCTATGGTCAGGAAAAGAACGGTACCACCTGGGGCTTGTGTAAGCTCAATATGCTCTTTCACAATATTCTGGATGCCCAGATCGAAAACGGGGATACCCTGATGGAACCCAAACACGTGGAAGGAGGAGAACTCAAACGCTTTGACATAGTGATCGCCAATCCTCCCTTCTCGCAAAACTACTCCACTGATGGGATGAAGTTCAAGGAACGTTACCGCTTCTGGATGCCAGCCAAAGGCAAAGCAGATTTTATGTTTGTCCAGCACATGTTCAGTACGCTCAAATCCAATGGCAGACTGGCTGTGATTATGCCCCATGGGGTTCTCTTCCGGGGTGGTGAAGAACGCAAAATGCGGGAATGGCTGATCAAAGACGGCTATCTGGAAGCAGTCATTGGGCTGCCTCCGGCATTGTTTTACGGAACCGGTATCCCTGCTTGTATTTTGGTGATCAATCGCAATGGTGCCAGTACCCGCAAGGAAGTGCTTTTTATCAATGCGGATCATGAATACAAGATTGGCAAGGTGCAGAACATCCTGCGTCCGGAGGATATTGAAAAGATCAGTTTTGTGTATAGACATAAGCGGGAACTGAATGCCTACAGCCGTCTGGTGAAGCATGAGGAACTTGAAGCTGAGGAATACAACTGCAATATCCGAAGGTATGTTGATAACAGCAATCCGGCTGAACCGCATGACGTAAAAGCTCATCTCAAGGGTGGAATTCCAGAAAGTGAAGTGAACGCTTTACAGCACTATTGGGATAACTATCAGGGGATCAGAGAGCAGATATTTACCCATGATAGGGACAAGTATCTGAAGTTTAGCCAAGTCATCAGTGCCAAGGAAGCCATCAAAGGCTATCTGGATGAAGCGATAGCGATAAAAGATAAACACGATAGCTATATGACAAGTCTGAAGCTCTGGTGGGATGAGCATCAACCCAAACTGGAAGCTCTTCCTGTTAACCGTAATGTCTACGACCTCTATCATGCCTTCTCTGCCACGATTACTGCCAAGATTGGCTCCCTGGGTATCCTTGATGAATTCAAATGCCGGGGTGCCTTTGCCGGATTCTGGAACGAGATCTTCAATGACCTGCGTAGTGTGGCAGCCAGCGGATGGAATGCCGAACTGATACCCGATGATGAAATCCTGCAGAGCCAATTCCCTGAGGTGATCAAAGAGCTCAATGACTGCATCGCCAAACGGGATGAACTGGAAGCATTATTCACTGAAGTGAATGAACTGGAAGAGGGCACCTGGAATGAAGAAGAATACGAGGTCTTTCCCAAAGAAGAACTGGCAGAGGTTAAGGCGACCATTAAGAGCTTGGGAGCTGAACTGAAAGAGCTGAGCAAGGACATCAAGAACAAGACCAAACAGATCAAGGCCATCAAAAAGAGTGGTGAAGCTTACAGTGAGATAGAAATGGCATTAGAATCACTCCAAAATAATGAATTAGGGCTTGATAAGAGAATAGCAGAACAGGAAGCCCGTATTGCCAGGCATCTGGAGATGGAAAAGGAATTGAAAGAAAGCCGCAAGAAGATCAAAGAGATCAAAGACCTCAAAGAGCAACTGGTGGAGCAGGCAAGAAGCAAGATCAATGAAGCCGAAGCAAAGCAACTGATTCTACAACGGTGGGAAGCTACCCTTACTACAAAGGTCAACGAGCATTTGGTTCGGTATAGCAGAGACCTGAGATCTGCCATAGAAAAGCTCTGGGATAAGTATGACCAGCCCTTGCATAGGATTCTACAGGAACGGGATAATGCTGCGGTAGAACTGAGCAAGTATCTGAAGGAACTTGGGTATGAGTGAGTGGGTCAAGCTCAAGATTCCAGATTTTGCCACTATAGTCAGTGGGGCAACTCCAGCAACAAACGTCTCAGAATACTGGGATGGGGAGATTGTTTGGATTACTCCTAATGATCTAAGCAAATTAAGAAGTAAATTCATAGATACTTCTGAAAGAAAGATCAGCCATCAAGGGTTTAAATCTGCGTCCATAACAATTACGCCTGCAAGAAGTGTTGTAATGTCATCCAGAGCTCCTATTGGATACTTTGGCATACCAACCGAAGATTTCACAACAAACCAGGGATGTAAGTCATTCGTGTTCAGCGATGAGCATGATGCTGAGTTTCATTATTACAACTTTGTATATCATGCTGATCTCTTCAAAAGATATGGAAGTGGATCAACCTTCATGGAGATATCAAAGTCAAATATTGAAAAGCTGAGTTTTCTTGTCCCAGTTGATGTAAGGGTACAACGAAAGATCGCTAAAATTCTTAGCACAGTTGATGAAGTAATAGAAAAGACCAAAGCTGCTATAGATAAATACCAAGCGATCAAAGCCGGGATGATGCGAGACCTATTCACCAGAGGCATTGACACTCAAACTGGCAGGTTGCGACCCACGATTGAAGATGCTCCAGAACTCTATAAAGAATCAGAATTGGGATGGATACCGAAGGAATGGGAAGTTGTCCCAATCGGAGACTTTGCAAAGATAAAAGGGGGTAAGCGAATGCCTGCGGGGAAGGAATTCTCTGATACATTAACTCCATACCCATATCTAAGAGTAACCGATATGCAAAATGGGGCTATCGATCAATCTGATCTCAAGTATGTTCCGGTTGAGATCGAACCATTGATTAGCAGCTATAAAATCTCTGTTGATGATGTCTATGTAACTATTGCTGGCACTCTTGGTTTATTCGGAACGATCCCAGTTAATCTGGATCAAGCCCAACTTACTGAAAATGCCGCCAAGATTACTGAGTTCGACAAGATAGAATATAATCGAGATTTCATAAAGCATCAATGTAACAGTATGATTGTTCAGGGACAGGTTATTCGAGAAATCGGTGTGGGTGGCGGTGTTCCCAAGCTCGCTTTATACAGAATAGCCCAGTTTCTCTTCCTCAAACCATCAATCAATGAGCAACAGACAATTGTCGAAAAAGTACAGGTGATTGAGAATAAATTAAATGAAGAGAGCAGATTTTTGAACAAGTATAAGCAGATTAAACAAGGTCTGATGACAGACCTACTAAATGGATTAGTCAGAATCAAAAACGACATAAGATAGGAGATTAAATGCCTAACACAATCGAAAGCGATCAACTTTATATCAAGGATCTTTTTGATAATAGATGGTATTGTGTGCCAACTTATCAGAGACCCTATGTATGGGAAGACGATCAAGTATCTGAGTTATTGGGTGATGTTACACAAGCTTTAGAGAATAGCCCACAGTCGGATTATTTCTTAGGTTCCATGGTTTTACAACGTAAACAGAGCGAGGTAGACAAAGTAAAGTTTGAGGAATATGATGTACTTGATGGGCAACAACGTTTGACGACACTTCTATTGATACTCGCTGTTCTGCGTGATGTTAGCATTGATCGTAATAAGCTGTTAGCTGATACCTGCGCAAATGCTATATTTCAAGAGAAAAACCAGTTTAAAAGAGTCCCGGAGAGAATTAGAATAAAATTTGATGTAAGAGATGAAGTTAGAGATTTCATAAACAAGCACGTAAAATGCCATAAGGGAACTCTGGATGAATCATTGACAAGGCTTGCAGATAAGGATAAAGACATCAATATACGGAATATGTCCAAAGCTATCTTAAACATCCGTGAGTTCTTCAAAGATAAAGCAGATATTGACGAATACTTCGAATTTCTTTTTAACAATGTTCTCGTTATATATGTTGCTTCAGATAGACTTGAGGATGCATTCAGGTTGTTTACGGTTATGAATAATAGAGGTATGAAGTTAAGGAACAGTGACATACTTAAAGCCGAAAACCTTAAAGAAGTACCGACAGATAAGCAGGAAGAGTATGCAAAAAAATGGGAATTGCTCGAAGAATATCATGGTGACAAGTTCGATAATTTCCTGTCCCATGTAAGGACGATTTTAGTTAAACAGAAGGCAGGTTACAATTTATATAAGGAATACGAGGATAATATCTACAAACCTAAGCTTATGAAGAAAGGGACGGATACATTCGAAAATCTGATGTCATTTCATAAATGTTATCAAGAGATATTTGATGAAGATCATTTCAGTGACTTTAACAGTTATGAGTATTACAATTTAGTCCAATTGATGCAAACGGGATTCGAAGCTGATTATTGGGTTACTCCCTTATTGAGGTATTACCAAAAGTATAAATCAACCAAACTGCTTAACTTTGTCAAGTTATTGGACAAGAAGTATTCAGCGGATTGGATAACAGGTATCACACCTACGGTTCGCATGCAGAATATAATTAGCATAATCAAAAAGATAGATTCAGCAAGTAATGCTGATGAAGTGCTCGATTCAGATTTGTTCAATGTCAATAAAACTGAATTACTTAGGGTGTTATCTGGTGATGTCTATCGTAAGAAGTTTGATAGATACATCCTTCTCAAGATTGACATGGACAAGGTACAGTCAGGGATAGCTGCGAAGATTCCAAAAACAATTAGCATTGAGCATATATTGCCCCGAAAACCTGACCCCAATAGTTCATGGATCAGTGACTTCACTGACACCCAAAGAGTTGAGTGGACAAACAAGTTGGGGAATTTGATACTTCTATCTCGTGCCAAGAATACATCACAGGGGAATAAGGATTACTCAGATAAAAAGAAAGGTTATTACTTGAAGAGCATTGAGTCATTCAGTATTACAGCATACGTTATGAATAAGTACAACTCCTGGACACTATCAGATCTTATGTCGAATCACAAGGAAATGTTGAAGCAAGTCATGAAGTTATATGGTTTCACGATCACAGATGATGAAATAACGGCGATGATATCCAATGTCTGAATACACAAATGTAGAACGTCCCTTTCTGGATAAGCTGCAGCAGCTTGGCTGGGAGGTAATTGATCAGGGAACCGGGTTTACTCCCTATGATCCAGGCATCAGCAAGAGAGAAAGCTTCAGGGAGTATATCCTTGAGAGCGAATTCCGGGCAGCTCTTAAACGGATCAACCTAACTGAAGATGGCAGAAGCTGGCTAACTGATAAACAGCTTGAGGCTGTGCTCAGCGAGCTTACCATGCATCCGGGGATGGACTTGCTCAAGGCAAATCAGGCAGCGTATGAGCTTCTGACCCGCAATACAACGGTTGATCAGAACTCTCTGACCGGAGAACAAAACCCCACGGTTAGGTTGATTGATTTTGCACATCCTGAGCGCAATAGCTTTATCGCCATCAACCAGTTCAAGATTGAGACACCTGGAACCAGCAGACAAGCTATTATTCCTGATATTGTGCTATTCATCAATGGCTTGCCGATCGTGGTGGTGGAATGCAAGGATATGGACGTGGCACAGCCCTTGAGTGAGGCATTTATCCAGATCAACCGCTATGCCAACCTTAGAGCTGATGATTATGGCATCAAAGAAGGTGAAGAAAGGCTTTTCTACAGCAATCTCTTCAACATCGTCACCCATGGCAATGAAGCCAGGTTTGGCACCATCACAGGCGAATTTGACCACTATCTAAACTGGAAGGACATCTTCCCCGAGGAGTATAAGACGATTCCCGTATCTCCCGATGCACAGCGCCAGGAAGTGATGATTCACGGGATGCTGAATCAGGTTATCCTGTTGGATATCCTGAAGAATTTCACTCTATTCATGGAGATCAAGAGGGGTGAGAAGGTAAAGATCGTTTGCAGGTACCAGCAGTACCGGGCAGTGGGCAAAATCCTTGAGCGCTTGAGAACTGGAAAGACGCCCTTTGAACGCAGTGGAGTAATCTGGCATACACAAGGCTCGGGAAAGTCCCTGACGATGGTGTTTCTGGTCAAGAAACTGCGGGATACGGATGACCTGAAAGACTATAAAGTGATCATGGTCAACGATAGGCTGGACTTGGAAGATCAGCTTTCGCACACTGTGACCTATACTGGAGAAAGCCTCACGCTGATTGAGCACAAAAGGGATCTGGATAAGCTGAAGAACACCAGTTCCAATCTGAACATGGTGATGCTGCACAAGTTCCTGATCACTGGTTCGGTATCAGCAGAATCACTGTTGGCTTCCGGGGTTGTACCGAAGTATGAAGAATTCCCGGAGCTGAATACCAGTGAGCGGATATTGCTGCTTATAGACGAGGCTCATCAGGATCAGGGTGGTGAGATGGGCGACAACCTCTTCCTGGCTTTCCCGAACGCGGTCAAAATCGCCTTTACCGGTACTCCTCTGCTCACAGAGCGGCATAAGCAGAAAACCCATGAACGCTTTGGCAGCTTCATCGATGTGTATAAGATGAACGACTCTGTGGCAGACAGGGCTACGGTGGACATTCTCTATATAGGCAGAACCAGCCAAGACAAGCTGACTGATGCCGAGATGTTTAAGCGTGAGTTTGAAGATATGTTCAAAGAACGCAGTGAAGAAGAGCGCTTGGAGATACAAAAACGCTATGGCACAGAGATGGCTTATCTGGAATCCAAAGAGAGAATCCGGGCTATTTCTGAAGATATTATTGAACACTATACTCAGGAAATCCTCCCAAACGGCTTCAAAGGACAGGTGGTGGCAAGTTCCATTATTGCTGCATGCCGGTATAAGTATGAACTGGAAAATGCGCTAAAGCGGCTAATATCACGCGAGGAAGCAAAACCCGATGATGAGCGGGACGAGGAACTGCTGAAACAGATGAGATTCATCAAGATTTGTACGGTGGTCTCGATGATGGACAATAATGAGCCAGGCTATGTATCGATGGCTCGCAGACAGGCTCAGGATATGGATGCGGTGGAGAGCTTCAAGAAGGATTTTGACTATGGTAAACCGGAAAGCGGTGTGGCGATTCTCTGCGTCTGCGATAGGCTTTTGATGGGCTTTGATGCACCGATAGAGCAGGTGATGTATCTGGATAAGAACCTGAGAGAGCATCGGCTGATGCAAGCAATTGCCAGGGTGAACCGCACCAAGGTGATGAAAAGCGGATTCGTGAAAGAACATGGCATCCTGGTGGATTACTTTGGAGTGGCATCGCATCTGAAAGAAGCGCTGGCAATCTTTACCGATACCGATGTGCAGGAGCTTAATAATCTAAGCGCATACTTCCGAGGTTTGGACAAGGAGATTCCGGTATTGGAATCCCGCTTCAGAAGGTTGATTCAGTTGTTTGTTGATAAAGGTATCGTCCGTATTGAGGCATTTCTGCATCAGAGAATCGGAGATAGTGGGGAGGAATGGGAACTGGTGGAGGATTGCCTGCAGTTGGGTGCTGATGTGAAGTTCCGGGCGCAGTTTGACACTTATCTGAAAGCCTTCTTTGATAGCTTAGAGCTGCTTTTCAATGCGGCCATGGCGAGGGATTACTATGTTCCTGCCAAGAGATTTGGCTATCTGATGATGCGCATGCGGAACCGCTATCACGATCCTACGATGGATTTGAAGTGGGCAGGGGCAAAGGTGCGTAGATTGATAGATAAATATCTGATCTCAGAAGGCATCAATCCCAAGATAGCTCCCGCCAAGCTGCTTTCTGATGAATTTCCCAAGCAGATGCGTGATCATAACAAAACCGGAAAAGCCAAAGCATCCGAGATGGAGCACGCCATCCGCTGGCACATCAAAGTAAACATGGAGAAAGACCCCGCTCTCTATACCGGATTCCATGAGCGTTTGCAGAAGATTCTGGATGCGTATAAGGAACATTGGGATAGAATCATCGAGGAACTCACCAAGTTGAGAGAGGATATTGGCAAAGGCAGAACTGATGATGCGGGCATTGTGGATAGCCCTGTGATGCCATTTCTGGACTTGATGCTGATGGAAGCAGGGTTAGCAGTGGACAGCAAGGAAGCCGGTATCGCCGCAAAGCTGTCAGAATTCATTTATAGCAGGATCAAAGAATCTCTCTTAATACCCAACTTCTGGCAGAAACCGAATGAACGCAGACGACTGGAAGGAGATATCAGGGACGAACTTGAGTATTGCGGGATCGAACCCTTGCAGGAAGTGGCAGCCAAGCTGACGGCAGAGCTGATCAATCTGGCTCACAAACGGGAAACAGAGGTGAAGGGTTCATGAGCCTCGATTATAAGATTGTGGTGAGGCATAGCAAACGAAAGACGGCATCGATCTACATCGAGAGGGATAGTTCTATTACGGTGATAGTTCCAATCGGAACAAGCGATAGTGAGGTGCAAAACCTGCTGAGCAAGAATGAGTATAAGATACACAAATATCAGGCAAAACGTGCGCTCCTCAATGAAAAGGCGATCAAGCGGGAACTGGTGAATGGGCAATCCTTCCCCTATCTGGGCAGGAACTACTATTTGCAATACAGTGATGAGGTCGATGGCATCCAGTTCAGAGGCAGGCATTTCTATGTCCCGGAAGGCTCTGAAGAAAAGCTGAGGGATATGTTCAAGGAGTTCTATCGCCATCGTGGAAAGGTGTTTATTAAACCCAGAGTACAACGTTTTGCGCAGATGATGGGGATCAGTGTAGAGGCAATCTCTATCATCGATTTGAAGAACAGATGGGCATCATGTTCGGTTAATCGACCAAAGGTCAATTTCAATTGGAAGATCATGATGGCACCGGTGAGCGTGATCAACTACCTGATCGTACACGAACTGGCGCATTTCAAGCACAAACGGCACAGCAAAGACTTCTGGAATGAGGTGGATAAGATTATCCCTGATTATCAGAAACAGATGCAATGGCTCAAGGAGTATGGGGTGGGGTTGGATGTGTGAAGGTAATCAATATGGAGGATAAATGTATCTGCACAAGCTATCAATAACCAATTTTCGTAAATACGGTGGCTCAAATGATAAGCCAGGCATTGTTATCGAGTTTAATAAAGGGCTCAACGTGTTTATTGGAGAGAATGAGTCGGGTAAGACTTCCATTGTTGATGCTATAAGGTATGTGCTACAAACGCAGAGTTATGATTATATCAGAATTGATGAACTGGATTTTCATTATAGCGAAGGGGATCGAGCAAAATCACTGAAAATCGAATGTGAGTTTAGAGGTTTTACCAACGAAGAAGCTGGCAACTTCTTGGAATGGATTGGATTTTATAATAACGATTACGTCCTGAAAGTATGGCTGAATGCAGAAAGAAAAGATAACAGGATTATCCAGGAGGTCAGGGCAGGAATGGATAACGCAGGCACCCAACTAGATGCAGGAGCCAGGGATCTGCTCAGAATTACATATCTGAAGCCACTGAGAGATGCTGAAATGGAAATGTCTGCAGGCCGAAAATCCAGATTTGCTCAGTTACTCAAGAGTCGTAGTGAGTTCAAATGTAAAACGAAGGAGGAGGAGAATAATCATCCTCTTAGCAAGCTGGTTGATTTAGCAGATACAGGTATTAGAGATTATTTCTCTGGTGACAACAAGTTCTCAGACAAAGTGTATAAAGATGCTATCGCAAAGATTGATGCCATAATTGAAGACTATCGGCAAAAAAATGATACAATTTCACTACAAATTGCTGACGATTTGGATAGTGTTAAAGCTCTATTAACAAACAATATTCCTGCTTCTGGTAAGAATATAATCGATGTAATCAAGAATAATCTTACTGCATTTACCTCCGTAGGTAAGCATGTCGAACCATTTGTAACACTGTCGTGGATTGAGTTATGGGCTATCATACAACGTCTTACCCTGAATATCGATAACAATCCTCCAAGCTTGGGATTGATGAATCTCCTATATATTGCTGCAGAGTTGATGCTCTTGAAGCGAGACGACCACACAGGTCTCAAGTTGGCAATAATAGAAGAACTGGAAGCTCATCTGCATCCACATTACCAGATAAACACACTCAAGTATTTCATTAAGTATGTTGATGATGCCAGACAAGTCTTCCTGACAACCCATAGCGTAGTTTTGGGATCATCGGTTCCACTGGATAGCTTGTTAATATGCAAAGGCAAGGACGTGTTTCCTATTGGTAATCGTGGAGTTAACAAGCAATATACTGAGATCGAGAAAGAGGATGCCTATTTCCTGGAGAGATTTCTTGATGCCACCAAAGCCAATTTGTTCTTTGCAAATGGAGTCATTATAGTAGAAGGCGATGCAGAAAACCTTCTTATCCCTGCGATAGCTGAAGTTATCGGTCTGCCCCTTGATAAATACGGTGTATCAATAGTAAATGTGGGAAGTAAGGCCTGGAAACGATATGTGAAGATATTCGAAAGAACAGATGGGAAAGTTATGCCAGTTAAGGTAGCCGTTGTAAGCGATGGGGATGTTCCATATATTGAACATCTGAAAGAAAATCCTCCGAAAGTATATCAAATGAAGCTTGATAGTGATGAAGTTGTTATTGAAACTGAAAAGAGACGTTTCATTGAACTCCTAAAATCGAAAAAACAAGTGACAACCGATAATCCAAAGAAAGATTATCTCAATAACGAATATGTCAATCACTACATAAAATTGGTTAAGCAAAGGAAAGATACGAATAAATACACACCGAAGCAATGCAACATCCAAGAGTTTCAAAATGATTGGACGCTTGAGTATCACCTTGCTCAGAGCTGTTTGAAAGATGACTTACTATCAGCAATGAAAAAAGCAAAAGAGATATCCGATGTTGGTATCGATCTACCTGATGACAGCTCAAACGCATACGAGATTATGAAGCCTTTTCTTGGGAATCTTTCAAAAGCCCTGACTGCTCAGTGTCTAGCCAACGTCTTATTGGAAAAGGGTAATACCTTAAAACAGGACATTGAGAATGATACTCAGCTTGCATACTTGGTAAATGCAATACGATTTGCTGCAATATAATATGGGGATAACCTGATGGCTCCTATAAAAGATATCGACATTCTTCCTCACATAAAGGATGCTGAAAAGCTGATTCTTCCCGAGGGTAAAAACTTTGACCAAGAAACCCTTAGCTTTATCACGCACATGGATTCTACTGATGTTGTGGCATGTCCCGGTAGTGGTAAAACAACAGCTTTACTTGCCAAGCTTTATATACTCTCAAAATATATGCCCTTTGAGGGTAACAAAGGAATCTGTGTTTTGACTCATACAAATGTAGCCATTGATGAGATCAAGCGGAGAATGGGAAAAGCCAGCTCGGTGTTGTTTACCTATCCGAACTTTTTTGGTACTATACAGAGCTTTGTCGACAAATTCTTAGCAATCCCTGCATTCGTTGAAGAATATGGGCATAGAAACGTATCCATTGACTCATCACTTGCAGAAAACATATTTTGGAAGAGGTTGAAACCAACGACCAAAACATGGGTGTCGAAGCAGTATATAAGTATTATAGCTTCTCTGATTTTAACTGCCTCAGATGAAATCATGTTATCCTCTGATGGAAAGACATCTCCACTTAAAATTGGTAATCAGACTGAAAGTTATAAAGATCTTCTATCCGTAAAAAAACATCTCATAGAAGATGGCATTATTAGATATGATGAAGCATACCTGTTTGCAAAATAATATATAGAAAAACACCCAAGTTTACCTGAATCAATATCCATAAGATTTAGCTACCTTTTTATCGACGAGATACAAGACACAGATCACGCACAAATTGACCTTATAAACAGTGTTTTCAATGATAGTGTAGTCAAGCAGAGGATAGGCGATCCCAATCAAGCCATATATGACAGTCAAGTTACGGATGAGGATGCATGGGTTCCATCAGTAAATAAGATTATCATCTCGAACTCGAAGAGAATCTCTCAACAAATAGCAAAAGTAATCCACAATATGTGTATAAAGCCAGATGCAAACCTCGATGGTATTGATCGTGGGACCGATAGCCTTCTCTCGCCTGTAATGATATTGTATGATAATAACTCTCAATTAAATGTGCTTACGAAGTATTGTGAATTGATCAAGGAACGTGAAGACTTATGGAAAGATGAATTGGCTATCAATGGTAAGACCCCTGAGTATTACGCAGTGGGTTGGACTCACGATAATGATGAGGTAACAGCCGAAGGATTCAATAAGACTAGTATCCAGTCTTATTATCCTGATTACCACAGACCAGTGAGGTCGGGCAATCCAATATACGACTCACTAAAGAACTATCTGGTAAAACCCACTGGATCACACACTCACGTGACCCCATCAGGGATTTACAACTCGTTGATAAGCTTATTTCTAAGAGTGTTAAGCGAAGCTGATAAAACCAATCCTAACAATGGTAGAAGATACACAAAAAAATCGTTACTAGAATATCTTAAGGGGAAAGAGGTGTTTTATACAGATTTCAAAGCTAATATGGCTAACTGGGTCAAACAAATCTATAAACATGCTTGTGATAACGAAACATGTACTCACAGAGGAGAAGTTTATCCAACATGTGTGTATGATCAGATATCTCAATACCTGAAGCAATCATGGTTACCAAATTATGAATTAGATAAACGCAAGGTTGATTTGTTTATTAATAATCCAATAGAGCATATAGAAGTGACTTCCTCAGAAAGAAATGTCTTCAGCTCTCAAGGTGTTGAAGTTAAACTTGGGACGGTTCACTCTGTAAAAGGTCAGACCCATACGGCAACCCTGTTCTTGGAATGCTTTCGCAATGATTTTAATGGCAAGCAACTCCTAGATTATATGACTGGTGATAAAACATATAACGATAAAGATGGAAAGAATAAAAAATGCGCTTTGAAGATAGCATATGTTGCAATGAGCAGACCTACTCATTTCTTGTGTGCCGCTTTTCATATAGATAACATTCCAACAGCGGCCAAAACAAAGTTAAAAAGTAGTGGCTGGTCATTTGTTCCAATATGAGGGGAAAGGAATGTACGACTTACAAGACTCAACTACTCCCGAACTTGTTAGGTTTTTAACACAGTTGTTGCCTGGGATAAGTACCAACTGGTGGCAAGACATGGTGCTTGCCGTGCTTAATCCAAGACAGAAAGATAAGTTGCTTAATTCAGAAGATATATCCCTAGTCAACCTTGATTTAGCGGCGCTACTAAGAATTTTTGATCAAAACTGGTTCCGCATATCAGCTCATATGGGATATGAACCAGAACAAAGGCATTATCTTAAGGAGATGATTTCAATCCGAAATCGATGGGCGCATCGAAATAGCAATCCAGTCAGCGATGATGATCTTTATCGAGACCTTGATACCACACAAAGATTCCTCAAGATGATTGATGCAGACAGCAAACTCATCGATGACATACAGCAACAGAAGCAAGAAGCTTTCAAAAGAAACACTCAAGAGCCTGATCAACCGACTGAACAGATACCAACAGAAGGGTTTCAACCAGGTCAAGTTGTTCGTTTGAAATCCTCCCCAGATAAGCAATATGCTGTTGTGAATATTCTTAGCGGTGAGCCAGAGAACAGGATCGATGTTTTCGGAGAAGGTAGCACTCAAAGCTTTTATGAATCTCAGTTAGAGGCAATTCCTCAACGAGTATTACACTGCGTGAATCTGGATGAGTTTAATGCAGCAATTTCTGCCCTTCAAATAAGACAACCTAACCTCACTACCCTTTACTCATTGAACTCAGCCAGGATCGATTTCATACCTTACCAATTCAGGCCTGTATTGAAGTTCATCAGGTCAGATCGCCCCAGGCTCTTGATTGCTGATAGTGTTGGCGTGGGAAAAACCATAGAAGCCGGGTTGATCCTCAAAGAACTACAGGCAAGAAGAGAGCTTCAATCGGTATTGATTATCTGTCCCAGACCTCTAGTGGCAGAGAAGAAGTGGCTCACCGAAATGAAAAGATTCGATGAGACCTTCCGGCAATTAGACGGAAAACAGCTGAGGCTCTGCATTGATGAATGGAATCTTGATGGAGAGTGGCCTCAAGATTATAGAAGATCTATCATTCCGTATTCATTGTTTGATGAAACTCTGCTTCACGGAGAAAACAAGCGAGGCAAAAAGAGACATGGCCTGTTAGATTTGGATCCTCCTCCCCACTTTGATCTGATCATTGTTGACGAAGCACACCATATCAGGAACACCAATACATATGCTAATCAGATAGTAAGCTACCTGTGTAACAATGCTGATGCTGTGGTTTTTCTAACTGCGACACCAGTGCAGACAAAGAGCGAGGACCTCTTTGTTCTATTAAATACTCTCCGTCCTGATCTGATTATTGATCGTAATAGCTATCAAAAGATGATGGAACCCAATCAATTCATTACACAAGCGGTCAAATGCATAAGACAAAACAAGCCGGGCTGGCAAGAGCGGGCTACAGAGGCCTTAACTCAGATCATAAAGACCGAGTGGGGTAGTTTAATAGCCCAGAATAATCCCTTGTATAAGACAGTAATGGAGGGATTAAATGAAGATCCCATGACTAATGAGCAAAGGGTAAGGCTAATATCTCAAGTTGAGGATTTACATACATTATCAGGTGTGATCAACAGAACCAGAAGAAGGGATATTGGTAAACTGGTTATCCGAAATCCAGAGACAGTGGTGGTTAGTTTTACCCCAGAACAGGCCTTGATCCACGATGAAATGCTAAGTATTCAGAGGAGAATACTAGAACAAACAAGTGGTAATGTATCTGTCAACTTCCAAATGTCAACCATTCGCAGGCAGGCAGCAAGTTGCATTTTTGGGTTGTTACCATTATTGAAGGATATCTTGAATCGCAGACTGAATGAAGCATTGTGGGATGATCAATTCGATTTAATGCTTGATGAAGAAGCAATTCAAAGTATAAAAGCCGATGTTAATGCGTTATTAGATCTTGCTTCGCAGGTATCTGGCAACGATCCCAAGCTTGATGCTTTATTGGGCGTACTGAATGAGAAGCAATCCCTCTCCAATAACAAAGTTATGGTTTTTAGCAGTTTCATTCATACGCTTAGATATATCTATAACCACCTGCAACGTGCTGGGATACGGGTAGGATTCATTTATGGCGGGGTTGACGATGAAGATCGTCTTGAACTGCGCAGAAGATTCCAATTAGCTAAAGAAGAGCCAGACAGTTTGGATGTGATGTTGTTCTCTGAAGTAGGCTGTGAAGGTCTCGACTATCAGTTCTGTGATACAATGGTCAATTACGATCTCCCATGGAATCCGATGCGGATCGAGCAACGAATCGGGCGCATAGACCGTAAAGGACAGATGAGTGAAAAAGTTCTAATTTACAACATGGTCACTGAAGGAACGATAGATAAGGACATCTATGACCGATGTTTAGCCAGAATAGGAGTCTTTGAGCATTCGATCGGTGATTCAGAAGAGATTTTGGGAGAACTGGCTGTTTCAATCAAGAGTATTGCTGAAGACCTCAAGCTCACCGATGAAGAAAAGAGGATCAAACTGCAACAGCTCGCTGACAACAAAGTTCGCAAGATGCAGGAAGAAGAGAAACTAGAACAACAACAATATGAGCTGTTCGGTATCGAGGTTCCCACAAAACAAACAGAACAAGAGATCATGTCAGCAAGCAGCTATTGGCTTTCCCCCAAGCTGTTGGAGCATCTTATTGAATCATACCTAAACAAAAGACTCGGCACTCAGCAAAAACATATCCTGGGGGATAAAGACCCACGGACTCTGCGCTTGTCTCAGGAAGCCAGGAGTTTAATACTAAATGACTACAAGTCGCTAAAACCGAACCCAAATGCAACGGGAAGAACTTGGGAAAAATGGCTCAAAGAGGCTAATCCCCATCTGAGCATTACATTCAATACCGAATATGCAAGTGAAGCTACTAAGGTAGTTCTTGTCAACGCCATGCATCCTCTCGTGAAACAGGCAGCTCACCATATTGATAGCCATGATTTTCCATATACAATTCTGCAAGTCACTGACTCTGAGATCCTATCAGGAGATTATGACTTTGTGATTTACAAATGGGAATCACGAGGTATTAGAAACGACCTTTCTCTTAAGCCAATTTGCTCAGATATGAGAGTGGGTTCTCAACTTATTAATTTGATTGAGAAAGCATCTGACAGCCAGATTAGTTTTGAACCCAAGCTGAATCATTGGGATCATCTTGAATCCCGACATTATGAACTTTGGAGAGAAGAGAAGCACAAGCACATTGATCGAACCAAAGAACTTGCCGAGTATAAAAAGCAAAGCTTAAGAACCAGTCATCAAGCAGTAGTAGCATCTATTACGGATAAAATGGAGCAAGTATCCGATGAGAAAATATAGCGTATGTATCGGGCGCAATTGGCATCATTGGAGGCTGCATACGCAAGGAACATTCAAGCTATGGATCTTGCTGTGGAGAAAGCAGATATTGTAACCACTCCTGTAATGTATGGTATTATCAGAGTAACCAAGGAGGTAATGTAGGTGAACAAGCAGTATGAACACATTATGAGAATAAGAAACGAGTATGGTTTGAACGATATAAAATCTATAGAGTCAAATCGAACAATTAGAAATTTGCATAATGCAATTAAAAAGTTGACAAATGACCTCTACAGTAAGGAAACTCATTTTCTCTTGGAACTAGTTCAAAACGCAGAAGATAATGAGTATAAAACAGAGGCTTGCTTAAGCTTCAGTCTTCTTAAAACTGACCCGACCAATACTGAAGGTTCTGTAGGCGCGCTGCTGATACAGAATAACGAAGTAGGTTTCGGAATCAATAACATTGAAGCAATATGTGCAGTCGGAGAGTCTACTAAAACCAAGGCAAGCGGTTATATAGGGGAAAAAGGTATAGGTTTCAAGTCAGTTTTTCGAATAACCTCAACTCCCCACATCTACTCAGGAGGATACTGCATCAAATTACCCGAAAAACTCGAAGGCATTGATCTTGGATATATAGTTCCTGATTGGGTCGAACATTTTCCCAGATGTGTTGATAAAGAGCAGACAAGCATTATCCTTCCTCTGGATAAAAGTGATGAATTTGATTTTCAAAAGATCAGAGATATGATTTGTCAATTCACTCCAGAGACGATTCTTTTTTTGAAGAAAATTACTAAGCTCTCATTGTATGTTGAAGATGATTATACACTAGACGTAGTAAAGAAGCAGCTTGATCAAGGCGAACTGAATATCACAGCAACTGGCAATGATAGGGGAAAAGAAATCTGCAAAATTTCTTCGTTCTTACTATTTGAAAAAACATACACTAAGCCTGCAGATCTTGAGGTAAAGGAAAGGCAGTCTGTAAGTCATAGCACTATATCATTGGCTTTCCCTTTACATGATAACCCCGAGCCTGGGGCATTATATGCATATTTGCCAGTGCTGGAAAATACTGGGTTCCCATTCATTATAAACGCAGATTTGCTGTTAACCAGCTCAAGGGTGGAAGTCCATCAGAATAATAAATGGAATCTATGGCTGAGGGATCAGATAGCATCCTTAATCACCTCAGCTATCACCAGATTAGTTCAAAATGATAAACACAAACATAGGATGCTTAGTTTTGTGCCTTTATCAGCAAACCATAATTTCCTAGTACCCATCATAGACCCGGTGATATCCTCATTGAGAAGTGTTCCTATTGTTGCTACAGAGCCAGATAACAAACTTTGCAAACCAGGGGAAGCGAGTACAACATTCACCTTCAGGAAATTGCTTAATACGAAAGGGTTCCCGAAGCCTCTATTGTCAAAACGAATTGTTAAAAATGAGCTTCAATCACAGACCCGTAAAGCAGTATGGGAATCCTTAGGAGTAGAGACTATAGAAAAAGAGACTGTGATTGAGTGTTTAAAAGACAGAAGCTGGATAAAGAAACAAGATTTTCAATGGATTCTACTATGTTACGAATACCTTAGAAAGAGTAGCTTTGAAAAAGGAGTTCTGCTGAAATGCCCAATTGTGCCTGTGAAGAAGAATAGAGGAGTAACATATACATGTGATGACGATCAGCCTATATACTTCGAATGCACTGAAGAGGATAAGAAAACACTCGCAAAAAAACCTTCTTGTGTAGATAATAGAGTTGGTTTTATTGATCCCGACTTCTACAGCCTCATAAAAGATGATACAGAATTGAAGGATTGGATGACCAAACATCTGGCAGTGTACCCTTTTTCTATTGGTAATTACTCTGTAGATGTCTTGAATTGGTTGCACGAAATGAAGTCAACTATCTCCGATAAAGAGCTTGTGGCAGTGTCAGCGTTTATTGTAGAGAACAAGAACAAAGACTCAGACTTGAGAGAGTTACCTGTTCTATTGATTGATGGAGTTAGGATGAATTTAGGCGAGATTTTGGATCAACAAGCCAAACAACTAGTGGTTCCCATTAATCATGATCCAGAAACTGGGTGGCAGAATTTATTCAAAACCGAATCTGATCGAAAACATCTATACATACTCTCAGATACCTATCTTGACCTATCTATGGATAGATTCAACCTTTTGATTAACTTTATGCGAGCTACAGAGAACCCTCTCCTTGATGATGAGCACTTTACTTCGATCTATATAGATAACAGTCACTATTCCTACTATGTTAAACCAGGATTGCTTCTAACTGATTATGAGATAGATGAGTTAGAAGTAGCAGCGAAAAATTCTACTGGCAATAGAAGACATTTGATTGAGTACAGCAGAAAAAAGCCTATTTCATTTGAAGCAGAACAGATTACTGAGCAGTTCTGTAACTCTCTTGTAAGATGGTTAACCGGTATAGGAAAGCAAGCACAATCAAGACGCACATCGGTGGATAAGCTCTTTCAATCAAAAATCAGTTATCAATATTATGGGGATAAAATAAGAGTAATAGACTCAGTGACCTTGAAATTCTTGAAGGAAACAAAATGGCTTTACACAACTATGGGATATTGCGCTCCCCAAGAAGCCTTTATCAAAGATCAAAAAGTTGAAGAGATACTCGCCGATTCAGTTCCCTATGTTCTATCTGATTTACCTGATAATATTCTATCTATGCTTGGTGTCAACTCTGATGTTGGAACAGATTTTCTAATCGAACGACTCCTGCACCAATCCAAAATGAATTCTGGTTCGGCGAGATTTGCTGAAAAAGTATACATCACATTAAGATCAAGATTCGACACTGGGAATAGCTGGACAACCAATCAACAAATATCGGTTCTTCGAGAAGGGAAATGCATCCTAGTAGGGATTACCGAAGATAACTCGGTAAAATGGGCTTATCCCGCAGATTGTATCTGGATGGACAGAAGCGATATATTTGGCGATAAGTTCATATATCTCAGCACACTATACCCCAAGCTAAAAGATTTCTTTGTTTCGCATCTTAAGGTGCATGAAGATGTAAGAGACGAACATTTCGGAATACTATGGCTCAATATCCAGGAGATAGCTGGAGAAAACCATATCAAGATTGTTAAATCCATGAGCATGATTTACGAGCGAATCATCGGAATCATTAAATCAGGCTCAATAAATCTTGATTGGGTGAAGCAGCTTAAACAGAAAGCTAAGATTTATACAGAAAGGGGAGTGTTCGAAAAACCCAGTAAAGTGTTTATCCCCAATGATGGCAAACTTAAAAAGTTGTTCGATAACTATGTTGAGTTCACATGGCTTCCAGATAAAACAAGTTATAATCAATGGTCTCGGCTTTTTGGTTTCTTTGGAGTCAGACCGTTAAAGCACTCTGTGAGAGTGACACTTGATGACTCAAAGGTTGATGAGGAAGCCAAGCAAAACAGGTTTCTTACATTTTCCTGCAAATTGCTAATAGCAATATGGTTGAAAGAAAAGAAGGAGGATTTGTACAAAAACCTTATTGATAATGGAGGCATAGGACAACTCATCAACACTAAGGAGTATACATCGGTTGAGATTAAACTTACATATATATTAGAAAACTACAGAGTCTCTGAGGCAAGTGAGTGCTTTTGGGATTCCGAAGGAAGCCGCTTACTGCTTACTCAGAAATCCAACAAAAGGATTATTGCCGACTCAATCTCAAGAGAGTTATGTAACAATAACTCTTCGGAAGAACTAAAGAACTGGACAGAATCTAAGCTGGGCTACTCAAGGACTGATTTTCAAGCAGTTATGGCTGAAGAAAATTGGCAGATACCTGAAGAGTTAAAGGCGTTGATAGGCAAACAAGAGGCCACATTTACCAACTCGGATCATGAGGAATCACCGGCTGAGAAAGCCGAACGGTCACATTGTGAGGATGTTAATGAAGAAGTTGCAAATCCTCAAGAAGATAATAACGACAGTGGTAGCTATATTCCAAATGATAAATCTGAATATGCCAGTAATTCATTTTCTTCTGATAATGAACAGCAGAGCTCTCATAGCCAAGGGTCAAATTCACGAGAATCTTCAGGCCATAGAGCTGGGGGAGATTCAGAAAGCAAGACAAACACAAATTATAGTTCTGATTTCGAAGAGGGTAGTGAAGAAGAGACAGAACCTAAGCAAAGCTTTGCAGAAGAGCTATTCTCTGGCTTTAATACGAAGGATCAACCGATACAGGATGATGACTGGGATGAAGATGGTGGGTACTCCGAAGATTTCCAAGGCCGCTACGAAAAAGAATACGACAGGGCGAGTGATAAGCACTCAAACAGCCGCACTCAAACTGATAGATATAGAGAAGTAAAAAGAAGAATACTTGATGGTCCTGATCCGCTTGTGCGAGAGTCACTTTACAGATGGTACACAGGAAGATGTCAGATATGTGGGTCAACGTTTTATCAGAAGAATGGAAAACCTTTCTTTATCTCTCATTTCCTAGTTCCTAGAAGGGTCTCTGATAGTGCGGATATGACAGGTAATTCAATATGTTTGTGTGCTGACCACTTTGCCCAAATGGTCTATGGTAGAATAAAAAGCCCTGATATAATAAAACAACTTGAGAGCATTGATCCAGCAAATAATAACTTTGAATTAGGCCTCGAAATTAATGGGGAGGATGTATCCATTAAATACAACCAGCAACATGCCATAGCTCTAAAAGCGTTTATTGAAGTTCATAACAGTAATAGAGAGACCAACTAATTTTTGTATAAGGAGCATTGAATGTATAAGTATATTAAAACGGCCGCAGAAATGATTTTCGACTTAGGTAGTGAATACGGTAACTGCGTACCGAAGAATGGCAAGAAATTGATATTCCCGCTTCAGAAACAGCCCCAGAAAGATGAGGTTAAACGAATTAGTGAACAGGAATTAAGACAGTGTTTTATCGATGCACTAAATAAGTCCCAGCACGAGTATTTTTATTCTGTTGAAACCCCCACAGTACACAAATACAGAAAAACAGGTAGTAGAGATATTTCTGGAAACCTCGATTTATGCTTGTATACATTCGAGAATGGTATTATCGAAAGAAAAGTATGTATAGAATTCAAAGCACACAATATGAACTCATCATACTCTTTTGACCTATATAAAACAACAAGGGAATCGGGAAACAATTTGTACTACCACTTGTTACGTAGCATGAATAACGGCACACTGACAGCATCAACTAATAAAAGAAAAGGAATTCTGGTAAAACTTCAGAAAGACCTTATGAGCTTAGATACTCATAAAATTCACTCTGAAAGTTTGACGATCGCTGTTGTATGCTTATCACCTCGCTTGCTGATCTATCAAAGAATATCTAAAGATGCCCTGATTAATCGAAGTTATAATCTCATCGACCTTGACTATCATATTAACAGAAAGCAACTAGAAACCATTGATTCGAAGAATTGGTCTGTTGTGATACGATGACCCAATTGCATTTGACAAATCAGTGACATAACCTGCCAATCTGATGTCATGATTTGACAAAAAGCTGTCACTTCTGACTGGCTCTGAATTCCAATGATTTGACAAAATGGTGTCACAAACTGAGGGCTTTTCTGCTGTTTTGTCAAGTGGGTGTCACGATTTGACATTTCAGGTGTCACTTTATACACTTTATACCGTTTGGGTGATAATCTGCACCTATGAACTAAATTATTAGCCTGAATAATCGGGTCAAGACATTTTTTGAGTGTTAGTTGGCGGCGGATCATTCCAAACTGTTTGAGCACCTTCAGAACTCTCCGGTGTAAACGCAGAAAGGTCTTGCCAAATTCTGCTTGACAGTATGGTGTCAATTTAATTTACAGTAATCTGTCAATACTTTGGCAAAGACCGAGGAGAGAATGAGCGACAGAACCGTTTTTCAGTCATTGGATTTTATGACCCGGCGTTTCCCGCTGAACAGGTTGCTGAACACTCTAAGGAACAACAGCGCCAGCCATCTGA
>Ga0208040_1000877_pt1 | contig 32784 bp, 23 predicted proteins | sample AD_UKC083_MetaG_FD_184431 | JGI IMG/M metagenome (GOLD analysis project Ga0208040, IMG submission 184431) | Active sludge microbial communities of municipal wastewater-treating anaerobic digesters from USA - AD_UKC083_MetaG (SPAdes) (version 2) | ecosystem: Engineered > Bioreactor > Anaerobic >...
TTTGCGCAAAACCATCTCCAACGTCTGACAGGGACATTGCTTGATGCAAACACCGCAACCAATGCACTTGTCCTGATCCACCGTAATATGAAATGGCCTCGTTACTACCGGCGGATCGTTTAAATATCTATACTTGCTCGACTTAAAAGATCCTGACATATGTACTCCCCCTCAAGGATTGATGCGTGTTATCAATTAATATAGAATACAATGTTGCTTTTATAAATAAAAGTTTGTGACATATCTTAATGGGCGCCGGACATCCGGAGCATCCCGGATTACGTAGTGCCATTAAATCTTGGTTACATATCTCCCGGATCCTTTCTCTTCTCAAGCTTTTTCGAGTATGTGAATGCCCATAGCCGCTTCTTCAACGCCGATGTTGCCGCCGCCGTTTTCCGCCAGCGCCAGTCTTGCCCCTTCCACTTGCCGTTTCCCTGCTTCTCCCCGGAGTTGCGTGACCAGTTCATGAATTTGAGAAAGGCCCGAGGCGCCGATGGGATGGCCTTTGCATTCCAATCCGCCGCTGGTATTCACCGGCATTTTGCCTCCCAGTTTTGTCGCACCCGATTCCGCAAAAGGTCCGCCCTCTCCCATGGGACAGAAGCCCATGGATTCCGTCTGGTGCAGTTCGCCCCACGACGTGGCATCGTGAACTTCCGCCGTGTCAATGTCTTTAGGGCCAACACCCGCTGCCATGTAAGCCTTATTCGCCAGACGCTCGCCGATATCGGGCGCATTGATGTCACGGTCGGAACCCGTCCCGAGGATAGACGCCCGGATCCGCACGGGTCGGGCATTCTTCAATTTCTTGAGAAATTTTTCCGAACAGATAATGGCTGCCGCGGCGCCGTCGCCGACAGGAGCGCACATGGGTCGCGTTAAGGGATAAGCCACCGGCTTTGCCGCCAGCACCTCTTCCGCCGTCATGACTTCCTGATACTGAGACAACGGATTGAGGGAACCATGGAAATGATTCTTGGCACAGATCACCGCCAGTTGCTTTTGCGTTGAATTAAAACGGCTCATGTGCCACCGGGCGCCCATAGCATAAGCATCCATGAAGATACTGCGTCCTTCACCCGGAGCCGATTGATCTTCGGGAATCTTGACGGTTAACGTCTTGCTCAGCTCCATAATATTTTCTATATGCTTGGCGAAATTCGCGACGTCCATGCAGGTTGCATACGCGCCCAGGGACAAGGCTTTATTGGGATTGGTGATCTTTTCCGATCCGATGGCCATGGCCACGTCATACATCCCCGCTTTGATCCCCGTATACGCCAGATGAAGAGCTGTGGAACCGCCGGCACAGGCGTTCTCCACATTGGCGATGGGGATATTGCCTACGCCCATATTGCGCATCACCACCTCTCCCCGGATGGAATGCTGGTTATCGAACATTCCCCAAAAGGTATTGGCAAAGAATACTGCTTCCATATCCTCTTTCGTCAAACCCGCATCTTTTAAAACCAGCTCAATGGCTTCATGGGCCATACTCTGAACTGTCTTGTCGGGGTACTTGTTAAATCTGATCATCCCGACACCGATTACATACACACTGCCCATCTCTATTGTCCTTTCTCCTTATCCGATATATTAAAAATCCCGCTGCACCTTGAAAGCTTTTCGCTAGACGCCGTAGGGAATTTCTCCTTCGAGAATCTCGTGGCCGATCGCCAGCGTCAGACTTTCGTTCGAACCGTCTTCAATTCTGGTCGAGGTAATGTCGCGGAAAAGTTTTTCAATGACATATTCCTTGGTCAGGCCGTTTCCACCGAAGATCTGAACCGCATTCTGAGCAACATCAAAGGCAACTCTTGAACAATAAACTTTCGAGGCCATGGAATACGTGGTGTTCGGCGGGAAGTTCCAGAGGTTATAGGTCATGACGTTCCGCGACAGCTGCCGGGCCGCTTCAATACTGATAAACATCTCGGCCAGTCTTCTGCGGACATCCTGGTGTTCACACAACAGTTTGCCGCCCTGGATTCTTTCCTTGCTGTAGGCAAGAGTCTCTTCGAATGCGGCTCTGGCGCCGCCGAGACACATAATCGCCATATGAGCGTTTGCCGCACCGAGCACAAGGTCCGTCATCTGCTCATAGGAATCGGACAGGGAGAAGATGCGCTCTTTCGGCACCCTCACATCATCGAAGAAAATTTCACCCTGGGGAAGGTCTCTCTGTCCTATCTTCTCCAGTGTTTTTCCCCTGCTGACACCTTTATCGTTAAGATCCGCGATGGCGATTCCACCTCCGGCGAGCCCCATGGACGGATCGGTGCCGAAAAAGAGCAGCGCCATGGAGGCCGTCGTGCCGTTGGAGACCCAGGCCGCCTTCTGGCCGTTCAATATCCAGTCGTCTCCATCTTTCCTGCCCACGAGTTGATGGCTGATTTTCGGGTTATGGAAATGGGGCTGATAGGGTGTAAGGATGTCCGAGCCGTGCTCGGGTTCGGTGATGGCCCAGCAGCCCAGCATGGAGCAATCCTTGTCTGCAACGTAAGGTTTGATGAGAATATCTTCAAGCTGCGGATATTCCGCCATGATCATATTGGCAAAGAAGGTGGGAAAAACATCCACACCGCAGGCAACGGCAATGCCGATGCTCGCCGCGGCCATTTCCTCGAAAAATATGTGAATCCCCAACGGATCAAGCCCGAGACCGCCGTATTCTTCGGGAATGAAGATGGTGTGGTAACCAAGCTCGTGAGCTTTTCTCATTACGGTCCAGTAGGGGGAATCTTTCTGCGCCATTTCTTCCGCGCTCATCTTGTCCAACTCGATGGCCGCCGGCCGGACCACTTCGGTGGCGAACTTCCTGACGGCCTTTTTGAGGGCCACGTGCTCATCGGATAATGAAATCTGGTCTGCTACATGTAGGTCGAGAAAATCATACGCCATAGTGTTTGCTCCTTATTTTTAATTGAATTAATTTTTAAAATTTATACACATTCGCCGCATCCTTGCGAAACTCATCACGCAATACGCGATCGAGATTTTTCTCGGAAGCGGTTTTGGGAATGTCGCTTACCACCTGAAGGAACTGCGGAATATAGCCCTTCTCCAGTGTCTTGGTCAGTTCCTTGTATATTTTTTTGGTGTTGAGTTTTATACCCGGCGCCAACACGACGGCGGCCACGATGTCGCTTTCGCCCGGCGCTCCCGATTCGGCGGGAATGCCGTACACGCAGACGTCGCTTACATCGGCGAGGTCGGCAAGAGCTTTTTCCACGTACTCGGGAAGAATGAAGTCACCCTGCCGGCGCAATCCTCCGCCCTTGCGAAAATCAAAGAAGAGCCAGCCGTTTTCGTCTTTGTGGCACATATCGCCGGTGCGCAAAACACCGCCGCGGGTTTTTTCTTCGGAGGCTTTTTTCTTGCCCAGGTATTCCACCTCAACCTTGCCCTGTTTCTGCGCCACCACCAGTTCGCCGATTTCGCCCGGTGCGCATTCGGTATCGTCATCCCGGATGATCTTCATCTCCATGACGCCTTCGATGGGTTTGCCGAAGGAACCGATGGGACCGGCGCCCGGCGGATTGTGTGCGAACCCGCCTTCCACCGCGCCATACCATTCGTGAATTTTTACGCCGAAACGTTTTTCGAAATCTTCCCAGATGCTCCTCGGCGTGCCGGCGCTCAACACTTTTCTGACCGGGTTGTCGGCATCGTTGGGCTTCCTCGGCTCGCTGTAAATCCCCATCATCATGCCGCCCAGCAGAGAAAATGTGGTGCAACCGTGTTTCCGGCAAATGTCCCAGAGTCTGCTCTTGGTGAACTTGCGGCTGATCACCGAGGGAATCCCCATCATGATGGAGGGAACCAGAGTGACCGACTGGGCATTGCCGTGCGTGAGCGAAAGTCCTGTATAGAGTTTGTCGTCACTCTGGTATTGCCAGATGAACTCGGCCAGCATTTTAAACATGGGCATTCGGTGAGCCTTGATCACCACGCCTTTCGGGTCTCCAGTTGTGCCGGAGGTATAAATAATTTCCAGAGGCGTATTGAGTTCCCGGTTTGCGTTATCGGGAATACCGCATTCCGGCCCTGCCAGAACCTCGTTGAGAGAGGGATACTTTCCGTTGTCTTTTCGATCAAAGCCATCCTTGTAAACCACACCCATAACCTTAATATCAGGCAGATCAAAAAGTGATTTCTCCACATCATCGAGAAACTCGCTGGTGCAGATGACACCCTTCGAGTTGGAATCGCTAATCTGATAACTTAATTTGCTTCCCTTGGAACGCGGATCGATGGGAACGACGACGGCGCCGGTCATCGATGCGGCAAACATCGTGTACAGAAATTCCGGATGATTGCGCATCACCAGACTGAAACGGTCACCCTTTCCTATCCCGGACAACTGAAGGGCCTTGGCCACTTTACATCCGTTTAAAAAAAGATCTTTATAGGTGACGATTTCGTCCGCCTGATTCTCACCGTTTTCAAAGGTAATCACTGGGAAATCAGGCATTTTCTCGCACTTCATGGCCACTTCATCCGAAAACAATCCGGGCACAAAATTTACCGACATGGTTCCTCCTTACTTCTTGTTCTTGAAAATTTGAAAATGTTTAAATGGAAAACGGCTAGAGCCCGTGCTTTTTCATGTACTCCGGGTACAATCCATAAGCGGGCTTCAGCACGGGCAGAAGCTTCATGACTTTGGCGATGTTCCCTCTGGATTTAATCTTGCGCATGGCCAGAGCCACCGGCAGGCTCAGGTCCTTCTTCCAGAACGCGTGACAGACATCGCCGGCGAGTTGCATGGTGACGTCGGCTTTGAGCGCCTGTTCACCGAATTCCACGCCATCCGGACCAACCCAGATGATCGCCGATGGATCCGTAATTTCAAACTTGATCTGGACATCAGCCTCTTTGATCGCACTGCTGAACTCATTCTTTTCAGAAAGAGTTTTCCAGAATCCTCCGAGCACCTCGTATAAATATTCCGTGTCCTTGAAAACCGCCATATTAACTTTCCCCCTTTAAAGAGTATTTGTACTGGCATTGCTTGAACAAATTTTGAGTTATATGTTTGAACTGTATGGGAACCCATAACAGCAACTACCGTGCCAAAGATAAAAACAGATAGGCATCTGCCGCGGGGAGCGGTCATGGCAAAGGATTTTATCGTCTGAATTATTTTCCGTTACGGGAAACGTTGAAAAAAGGATCTTTGCATCCGTGCGAATATTCTTGACGGGAGAAAAGTTGTTTATCTTTGGATTTCAAGGCGATGGACTTATTTGCAATTCAGCCAATACTTTTGCATCCGTGCAAATATTCTATTCATCCAATTTGCTTCTTCTCCGGTAGAGGGTGGACAGGTTGAGACCGGACATGGCAGAGGCTTTTTTGAAGTCACCGTTTGCGGCGGCAAACAGTCTTTTATAATACTCTGACTCAAACAGACTTTTCGCCTGTTCGAAATTCAGCGGAAGTGCTTGCTGATCATTGGAGTCAGCATCGATATATTTATATTCACGCGGAAGATCTTCAACCGTAATCATCTGATGACGGGAAAAAACGGCGAGTCTCTCCACAAGATTTCGCAACTCCCTCACATTGCCCTCCCAGGCATGGTGCATAAGACAGGTCAGGACGTCCGGCGAAAATTTCTTTTCTCTGATTTTATTATGTTCGCAAACCTGATGCATGAAATGGTCGAGCAGCAGAGGGATGTCCGGAGTTCTTTGGCGCAAAGGCGGAACATCTATTTTGATGACATTGATGCGGTATAAGAGATCTTTCCTGAAAATGCCTTTATTGACGAGGGTTGATATATCCATGTTTGTGGCGGAAAGGAGCCGGCAAGCCACCTTGATGGTTTTCGTTCCACCGACCCGCATGAACTCGCCCTCCTGAAGCACACGGAGCAGTTTGACCTGAAACGACGGCGAGGTTTCGCTGATTTCATCCAGAAAAATCGTTCCGCCTCCCGCGGCCTCGAAATAGCCGGGCGTCCTGGCATTCGCGCCGGTGAAGGCTCCTTTCTCATAACCGAATAATGCCGGTTCCAGAAGCGTCTCGCTCAATGCCCCGCAATTCACCGCAAAGAACGGCTCCCTGGCGCGGAGACTCTTTGCATGGATGTACCGGGCGACAAGTTCCTTGCCCGTCCCGCTCTCTCCCTCAATCAGCACGGGCATTTCCAGATTGGCAATGCGCGTCGCCTGCTCGATCACCGCTTCCATGGCCTTGCAGGAATACACCATGGAATCCCGGCCGACCCCCGAACTGATCTGCTCTCTGAGCTGTTCGTTTTCGCGCAGAAGATTTCGCCGCTCCAGACAGTTTTTGATATCCAGCTTGATTTTATCGATGCTGCTGAACGGTTTGGCAAAGAAATCGTTCGCGCCGAGTCGCATGGCTTCAATGACGGAGTCCATATCGCCGTAGGCCGAAATGATGATAATCATAGTTTCCGCATCCCGCATTCTGATTTGCTTCAAGACCTCCATGCCATCAACACCGGGCATGCGTATATCCATGATGATCAAATCGAATGATTCGTTCGACCATTTTTGAAGCGCGTCAGCGCCGTCTTTGACCAGGCTTACATTATAAAATTCCGGCGAGAGAATTCTTTTGAAATACACCCGTGTATATTCTTCATCATCCGCCACCAGCACCTTGGGCAGTTTTTTATTCATACCATTCTTTTCCTTTAACCGGCAGATAGGTGGTAAAAGTCGATCCCTTCCCCACGACACTTTCCACACTGATCCTGCCGCCGTGATCCTGTATGATCCAGTAAGTAAGACTTAATCCGATTCCCGTTCCGTCATCGACATTCTTCGTGCTGAAAAAAGGTTCGAATATCTTGGGGATGTCTCCTGCCGGGATTCCGCAGCCGCCGTCCCGAATGGTTACGACAACCTGCGTGCCCCTTGCATTATCGTAACCGCATCCCACCTTGATAACGCCATGACACTGAATAGCCTGTGCGCTGTTAATCAGCATATTCATAAAGGCCTGTTGCAGCAGGACAGGATCTCCGCTGATGTGAGACACATCCTGATAATGGCGTTCTACCCTCACTTTTTTGAAATCCGGATGCTTCATGAGCATTTCAATGCCGGCATCGAGGACATTTCGGACATCGATTTCTGTATGGGTCACGCCCTCCTGTCTCCGGGAAAACCTGAGCAGCCGCGAGATGACTTCCTTGCAACTCTCGCCCGCTTCTCTGATCATTTTTATGTAAGCATATCTCTCATCGTCGACATCAATCATTTGCATCAGAATGTCCGCAATATTAATGACGCCGACCAGCGGATTATTGATCTGGTGGGCAAGGCCGTTAACGAGCTCTCCGATGAAATTCATCTTCTGAGACTGGATGAGATTCTGTCTGAGTTTGCTGCGCTCTTCAATATCCACCGCAAGAAAAAGTGTTGCAATATCCTTGCCCGTTTTTTCGTCTTTGACCTTGTTGGTATAAAGCTCGATGGGAAAAGTGGACTTGTCCGAACGGTAGATATGAGCCGTCCCGTACCACAGATCGCCGGAGGAAACCGCCAGATCAAGCTTCAGAAGCTCTTCCTTCGGGAAAAATCTGTCCACCGGGGAATTGTAGACCTCGCTCGCCTGAAACCCCAGCAGACGTTCGGCGGTTTTGTTAAAACTGACAACCCGCCGTTTGTTGTCCACCGAAATTACCATATTGGGTGAAGAATCAAGCAACTGAGCCATGTAGTTCTGAGACATCCGCAGATCTTCCCCGGCCTTTTCCGCTTTCCGCTTTTCGCGGTATAATTCGTCTTCTATCTCAACGAAGACTGTAACCCGTTCATGTTCCTTCAACCGGGTCGCGATAAACTTGATAATCATGTCCTTCTTATAAAATTGCGGATAATAATGATCGACAATCAGGGTTTCGCTGGAAACAGTACTGTTGACGACCCGGTCAAATAAATTCGTTATTTCGGAATATTCGAAGGCCTTCTGATAGACTTCTCGTATATCGCGGCCGATCAGTTGCCGGCGTTTCTGGCGGGAATTCTGCTCCTGCTTTTTATTGACATCGACAATGATCCCCTTCTCATCACAGAGAATCAGGCCTAGGGGGGCTTCTTCTATAATGGACTCCAGGAATTCGTTTCGTTTTTTTAGCTCGGCAAGTTTGCCCGAGGCGGCAGTTTCGGACACAGATCCGTCTTCGGGCTGAAACAAAAACGTGATATGTTTTCCCGCGGGAAGCACACGGACGGAACAGGTCCCCGTCTCCAGCGTTACACCTTCCGCGACGCCTCCTTCCTTGAGAATTTGCGCGGTGAGAACAGTTCGGAGGGCAGGAATACAGTCAAAGAGGTTCATTTTCTTCTTCGACATGCTCCCGTTTATGAAACAGCGGCATCCGGGGGTTGCATCAATAATGCTAAGATCGCTTTTCGTGATAATGAGTTCATGCTGCATGCTGTCATCCGATCACATGCGCACGAAATGTGACACAATTGAAAACGTCATTGTATAACACACTTGATGGCTGAAACTTGATATATTTTACTTTTATGGCACAGGACTATAGGAAAATTGTAACGTTATGTCAACGTAAAATTCAAGGCATCTCACGCCCGTTTCGAAATGTTGTGTTAACACCAGACCGGGTGAAACCGAAAATCTTCAGAAGAGCATCGTTTGGACGTCATCGCTGCTGCTTCTTAACATTTGATCTAATCATAAACCGCCCATTGTTCAAACGGACGGTCCGCGTCATATTCCGAGAGAGGAGCGATTTCACGGATAAAACGGGAAGGCGCAAGATTTAAAACACCGGATGAATGCGTATAGTCCAGCGCGGGATAACACAAATAAAGCTGATCTTTGGCCCGGGTCACCGCCACATAAAAGAGTCTTCTTTCCTCTTCTTCACCGCCCTCTTCTTTCAGCGCCCGCTGCAGCGGAATCATGCCGTCCGCGCACCAGATCAAGAACACATAAGACCATTCCAACCCCTTGGCCTGATGAATAGTGCTTAAAGCAACCTTGTCTTCATCGCCTTCTTCACCGAGATTTTCTTCTTTGGCCATATTGGTCAGAAGCGCCAGTTCATTCAAAAAATCTTCCATCTGCAAAAACTGCCCGGAAAAATTGCCGAGTTGAATCAAATCTTCTTCCCTCGACGACGCGTCGGAATAATTATCCTGCAAATAAACACGGTAACCGCCCCGGTTTAACAAAACCTCTATTATCTTTTCCGGAATGCGTTCATTTTCCGGAAGATCGAGAAGCTGCCGGATTGTTTTCCGGCATTCTTCCAAACCGGGCCTTGCCGATTTGGACATGATCCTGGTGAATTCATCGTTTAAAAGAGCATGCAGAGGATTGTCTTCCTTTTTCAGATATTGCCAGATTTTATTGAACGTGGCCTTGCCCACTTTGGGATACATGACCAGCAGACGCCGCCAGGCCAGCTCATCTCGTGGATTGACCAGAACTCTCATATAGGACGTCACATCCTTGATATGCGCCTGTTCGAAGAAACGGATGCCGGATCGCATATCAAAAGGAATATCGCGCCGGACGAATTCCATCTGCATTTCCATCGAATGATAATGCGCCCGGTAAAGAACGGCGATTTCTTTGAGCGGCACACCCGACCGGATTAACTCTATCACTCTTTGCGCCACAAAATCGGCCTGTTTCACTACATTTTTGGCGGAAACCATCACCGGCCTCATCCCGTTATCGCGCACGGCTTTTAATTCTTTCGGGAATTGTTTTTCATTATTGTTGATACTCAAATTGGCCAGATGCAGTATTTCCGGCGTGCTCCGGTAGTTGGTCTCCAGTTTAAATATCTTGCAATCGGGATAACGATCGGGGAAATTGATGATATTGTTAAAATTAGCGCCCCGAAACGAGTAAATGCTTTGCGAATCGTCTCCGACCACCATCAGATTTTTGTGCGTGGAGGCCAGCAGATCAACCAGATCAGCCTGAATGAGGTTTGTGTCCTGATATTCATCCACTAAAACATATTCAAACCGGCCGGAAAGGGTTTTCAAAACATCAGAATTCTCCTGAAGGAGCATTCGGCAATTCCTTAATAAATCGTCGAAATCCATGACGGCCAGCTCCCTCTTTTTTTGTTCATAAAGCGATGCGACCTGAATAATTTCATCGATCAGGTGGAGAAAAAACGGGTATCGCGATACCAGAATATCTTCTACGGCACTCTGCGTGTTGACGGACAGGCTGATGATTTCACCGACAATATTACTTTTAGGGAATTTGCTTAATTTCGGATCTATTTTTAATTCGGCCATACAAGTGGAAATAATCTGACGAGAATCTTCACTGTCCACAATCGAGAAATTGGTTTTATAACCGAGATAATGAGCATGTTTTCTTAAAATCAGATGAGCGACATGATGAAACGTGCCTCCCATGATTCTCTTCGTATCGGCATGAATCAGACCCTCTACGCGGTTGAGCATGGCGTGCGCGGCTTTATTGGTGAAAGTGGCCAGTAAAATGCTCTCCTGGGCAACGCCGCTCTCCAGAAGACGGGCCACCCGATAGGTCAGGGTTCGCGTTTTCCCGCTGCCTGCTCCGGCAAGCACCAGAAGCGGCCCCCCTTTTTCCATGACCACCCGATATTGCTCTCCGTTCAGCTCTTTTTCGTAATCAATCATCAATCATACCAACCGCGTGTTTAAACTTCATGCTTCTTTAACATGAATTGCGTTTATAAAGTAAAAGGTTCAGACATTCAAGCTAATATCAATCAATGTTTATCTTCTTATAAAGTCAACTGGGCAAAAGCACTATTTTCTTTGTAATATACGCATTGTCACCTGCTTCCCTCACCAATGACTTGAAGCAGTAATCATTAAATTTGTCTTGATTTTACTTTCTGCATACGCTAAACACTCAAATTCAATTTAGATTGTCTTTTTTAGTATGGAAAGGAGTTCTCATGGCAAAATACGAAACCAAATCAATCAGAAATTTAGCTGTGGTCGGACACGGTGGAACCGGGAAAACATCTCTTTGTGAATCGCTATTGTTTGTTTCTGGAAAAAGCGAACGATTAGGAAGAGTTGATGATGCGACCTCCTGTATGGATTTTGAACCCGAAGAGCAGAAACGTCGGGGCTCCATCAGTTCGGCGGCAAATTTTGTTGAATGGGAAAAACATAAGATTAATTTTATTGATACACCGGGCGACTCCAACTTCACCTATGATATTAAATGTTCAATGAGCGTTGTCGAAAATGCTGTTGTGGTGATTGACGCTGTCGGCGGTGTTGAATTTCAGACACAAAAGGTCTGGGAACTGGCCGATGAGTTCAAGCTGCCCCGCATGATTTTCATTAACAGACTGGATCGCGAACGCGCCAACTTCAATACGGCGCTGGACAGTATTAAAACCAAATTCAAAAAGAAAGCTACGCCTGTCTGTCTGCCGATAGGTTCTGAAGACAAATTAAACGGCCTTGTTGATTTGATAAACATGAAAGCTTACATGTTCAGCGACAATAAAGGCTCCGGCAAAGCTGTCGATATCCCCGCGGAAATGAAAGACGATGTAAAAATGATGCGCGACTCCATGGTGGAGGACATTGCCGAAGCGGATGATGATCTGATGAATAAGTATCTGGAAGCCGGAGAACTTTCCGATGAAGAATTAAAAGCCGGGTTGAAAAAAGGCGTTTCTTCCGGCAGTCTCATTCCGGTTCTTTGCGGCTCTGCCATCAAAGGAATCGGGGTGTCTTTACTGCTTGATCTGGCCGTTGACACTTTCGCTTCCCCCGTTGATCGCGGTCCTGTAAGAGGAACGAAACCTAAAACGGACGATGTCGAAGAACGGCAGCCGTCGGAAGACGCTCCTTTCTCGGCAATTGTTTTCAAAACGATCGCTGACCCTTACGCAGGAAGATTAACCTTGTTCCGCGTTTATTCCGGCACACTGAATTCAGATACGCCGGTTTACAACTCGTCTAGAAAAATAACGGAGAAATTCGGCCATGTTTTCTTTCTGGAAGGTAAAAACCAAAAGCAGGCGGACGTTCTGATCCCGGGCGATATTGCCGGTGTGGCAAAATTAAAGGAAACAACGACGGGGGATACGCTGTGTAACGAAAAGGCTCCCATTGTTTTTGAAAAAATAGCCGTTCCGCCACCCATCATGTCCTTCGCGATTGAACCGAAATCGCGCGGTGATGAAGACAAGATCGCCTCCTCCATTCACCGCTTGACGGAAGAAGATCCGACCATTCAGTTTACCCGGAATGTTGAAACCAAGGAAATGATTCTCTCCGGCATGGGTCAGGTGCATATTGAAGTCACCATCGAAAAGATGAAACGCAAATTCGGCGTTGAAGTCAATCTGAACACGCCTAAGATTCCCTACAAGGAAACGATTAAGGGAAAAACCAACGTCCAGGGAAAATACAAGAAACAATCCGGCGGACGCGGACAGTTCGGCGATTGCTGGATCGATATTGAACCCCTTCCCCGCGGCGCCGGTTTTGAGTTTCATGACAAAATAGTCGGCGGCGTTATTCCAGGACAATATCGTCCGGCCGTTGAAAAAGGAATTGTGGAAGCGGCGGCCAAAGGCGTGATCGCCGGTTATCCGGTAGTGGATTTTAAAATAAATCTTACATTCGGTTCTTATCACACGGTAGACTCGTCGGAAATGGCTTTCAAAATTGCCGGTTCCATGGCCTTCCAGAAAGGCGTCATGGATTGCCAGCCGATTCTTCTGGAACCGATCGTGAATATCGAAATTGAAATCCCCGATGAATACATGGGCGACGTGATTGGAGATTTAAACAGCCGCCGGGGCCGCGTCCAGGGCATGGATGCCAAAGGTTCCAATCAGATTATCAAAGGGCAGGTCCCGCTGGCGGAAATCCTGAAATATGCACCCGATCTTCGTTCCATGACCAGCGGCAGAGGAAATTTTACCTATTCGCATTCTCACTACGAAGAAGTTCCGGCTTTTATCGCTGAAAAAATCATTGCCGCGTATAAGAAAGATAAAGAAGAAGAATAATCACGGGAATAAGCTTATGATCAGCGCCGGAATTATCACGATCAGTGACAAAGGATCTCAAGGCAAACGCGAAGATTTAAGCGGCCCCGCAATCGCAGAAATGCTTGCGGGCGCCGCCATTGAAATTAAAAGCACTCTCATCATTCCGGATGAAAAAGATGAGATCAAGAAAGCCATCGTCGATTTTTCCGACGTCAAAAAACTGGACTTAATTCTGACCACCGGAGGCACCGGCGTCAGTCCGCGTGATTTGACTCCCGATGCGACACTGGAAGTCATCGACAAACAAATTCCCGGCATGGCGGAAGCCATGCGCCATCAGAGCATGCTGATTACGCCCCATGCCATGATTTCCCGCGCCGTGGCGGGCATTCGCGGAAAAAGCATGATATTGAATCTTCCCGGAAGCCCCAAAAGCGTCAGAGAAAATCTTGCGGTGGTCCTGCCGGCGCTGAAACACGCCATTGAAAAAATCAAGGGAGATGATTCGGAATGTGCTTCTTCATGAACCGCAACGCGTTGCGCGGATGCGTTCCCATCCAGTAAATCTTCCCGCAGTGAGGGCACTGCGTGTATTTCAGACAATTTTCAAAAACATAAGAAGGCACCGCATCGCGGATCGTTTCCCGGTCCACGGGATTAAGCTTCGCATTGCACTCCAGACAAATCCCGAACATTTTCTGCTTTTCGATCCGGAGAGAATATTTTTCGATAACACTTTTGAGCTGTCTGCCGACTTCGATGTCCGTTATTAAAAAAAGGGCTCCGGAAAACTGACGATCCATCATATCCCGTCTTCTGGTCAGCACGATCCGGCCTTCTTTCTCCGCCATGCGCAGCAGGTTCCGTCCGGCCTCCTGATCAAAAACAGTCGTGTCGTACCCCGTAATACGAAGCCATCTGGCCAGCCCTGCCAGTGACGCATCGGTAATAAATTTGAATTCTCCGGACCAGGGAGATTCGGTATTATTGCGGTTTTTTAAAATCATCAATCATCGGCGGTTCATCGTTCGCGTGATTTTCCTTGCGCATTTCGCGAACAAGTTTGTTAAGGCGTCTGATTGTGCGATTTAAACGAAAGCGTTCCACGATCCCCCAGAAAGCCGTAATGATCACCCCGAAGAGGAGAGACGCAAAAATAAGCATGTACGTAGGAACGTTGATGTTCAGATATTGATAGTACTGTAAGTGAATTTTCGTCTGATTTTCCAGGGAAAACGTCACGATAAAAAAAGAAAAAAGAATAACAAGAATTAAATAAACTATTCTCATTCCTTACTCCTTCCGGCAATATTTTTTAAAAAGAGGCATCAGATTGGCCGCAGTGGTCTCCACGGTCTCCGGAATGACCCGGACATTTGTCACGACGCTCATAAAATTCGTATCACCCTCCCAGCGCGGAATGACATGCACATGAAAATGTTCTTCAACTCCGGCCCCCGCCACCTTGCCGATATTGGCGCCTATGTTGAATCCGCCGGGATTCATCGCGTCTTTAAGCGCCTTGATCGACGCTTCCAGCAGATCGAATATTTCCTTGCGTTCTTCTTCGGTCAGGTCTTCGATTTTCCCGACATGTCTCTGGGGAATGATCATCAGATGTCCGTTGACATACGGATATTTGTTCATCATGACATAGGCGGTTTTGCCTTCAAATAAAATATAGTCGTCACATCTGATGGAACATTTGCAGAAGACACAACCGTCCGGTTTTTCCCCTTTGATGTATTCCATGCGCCAGGGTGCAAAAATCGTTTCCATATTCAATCCCGCCCGCCTTACCTTCAACGTTCGGCAATGTCCGCGCAATCGACCGCAGATGCATTGCCGCTCATCAGATTTTAATTATTTTCCCTTTTATTTCCGCGCCAATTTCCAATATGCCGATGGTTTTGGAAGAGTTGAAAAATCTATCCGCCGCCGAACCGGGATTAAAAAAGAACACCTTGTTTTTCACATGATTCGCCGGTTTATGCGTGTGTCCGTAAACCACACACGTTGCATCCGGGAACCGCGCCGATATTTTTTCTTCCAGTCCCCAGGGAGAGCCCCATCCGTGAATCAATAATAATTTAAATCCGTTTATTTCAAAAAGCAAATACTCCGGCAATTTCTTTCTGACGGCATAATTATCCATATTGCCGCATACTGCTTTCACGTCCTTTTTCCCGAACATGTCCAGAACTTTTAAATCAACAATATCACCGGCGTGCAAAATGAAATCCGTGTCGCTGAAATATTTTCCCAGGCTTTCCTGAAGCTTTTCATCATAATGTTCCAGATGAGTGTCGGAAATTACGCCTATTTTTACTTTTTTCGTTTCCATAACCCTACAAATGATTTACCAACGTATTAGCTGCAAGAGTCAAAAAAAACAAGCGTTATTTGAAACGATACCCGCGGCTGATTGGAGTTTTCTGAATTGTTGAAAAATTTCATTTTATCGGATTAGAACGATAATAAAAAAAAATAAATGATCCAATTTGCTAAACGCCGTACTGGGCTCTCTCGATCAACTCAATCTGCATTTCTTTGTTCAGGGTCACAAAATAGGCGTTATATCCGGAAATGCGGACAAGCAGATTTCTGTAGCTATCGGGATTGGCCATCGCGTCTTTAAGGACATCCGAATTCACCACGTTGAACTGCATTTGCATGCCGCCCTGCTCGAAATAAGTTTTGGCGTATGCATGCATATGATCAACGGTCTTTTCACGGCTGTCCCGAGGATCGGGAACCAGCTTGACGTTGAAGGCGATATTGTTATCCATGTACTGAGGTTCCAGGTGCGCCACATCTCTTATGTTATTCAGAAAATCGCGCGAAGCTGAGGGATGCGGTGTGAGTCCGGGCGTAAAGGCCTTACCAGCCAGCTTTCCCGAGGGCAAAGCGCCTGAAAGTGATCCGTAAGCAACATGCTGCGACATTGACCAGAACCCGGCGGTATAAGGGCCGCCGCGGTAATTGGTATGGGCGCTCCAGCAGGCGTGAATCTCTTTTGCAACTCTCTTTGCCATATTCAGAGCTTCTTCATTGCCGGAACCGAAAAGGGCAACCTTGTTTTTCACCATTGCATGCAAGGCGGGAGTGTCCGCAAAATTATTGTCTATAGCCTTCTTGAGTTCGCCAAAAGTCATTTTCTTTTCATCGAAAACCAGTTTCTTAATGACCAGAAGAGAATCCGTCACATCGGCCAGTCCTATATTGGAACTGCCCGACGAATTATACCGGGCGCCGCCTTTTGTAACATCTCTTCCCTTTTCCGCAGCGCCGTCGATCAACGCGCTGAGCAGGGGAGTCGGGCGGTATTCGGCGTGAACCTCCGCCAGCATGTTGTTGAGTGTCACTGCCTCATTAATCAGAAACTTCTGCTGGGTAATATAGGCCTGAAAAAAATCTTCGAAGGACTTGAAGTCCCCGTTTTCAGGACTACCGGTTTCAGGTCCCAAATCCCACCTCATCAAAGGGTGCCGTCCATCGTTCAGCGCCATCTCCAGAGCTGCCACCATATTCATAAGAATGGAACCCGTGTGACCCATATGCTTTCCCGAAAGAGTCGGTTCCACACAACCGGTTGCCGACCAGTCGCGGATGTCCTCTATCGGGTATCCGAATTTCTGTAGAGAGCTGAAAACAGCCTGATCATTGTGCATCGAAGGTGTGGCCGTCGTGATAAAATTCACTTCGCACAAACGTTTCAGATATGCGTCGCTGTTAATTCCCGGATGGAAGCGGGCGTTGACGTTTGGATCACGGATAGAGAGCATTTCCGTAGCCTTGAGAAATATATAGGTCATATCGTTGACTGCGTCTTTCCCTTCCGGAGTGACTCCCCCCAGGGTAATGGCTTGATCCGAGGAACTGCCGCCGAAAAGGTAGTTGCCGATGTCCGGAACAAGCGGCAGATGATCCGTGCCCCGCATAAAGAAACATCCCGCAAGCTCGATGGCTCTTTTGATATAATCGCGTCGCTGCTGCTCCGTCGAAATTTTTTCCATGTCTTTTTCAAAATAAGGCTGCAGCAGCGTGTCAAGTCTGCCTAGGGATAGTCCCGTGTTTGTGTTTTCCATATGCAGGCACACCCAGATTATCCAGATGAGATTGACAGCCTCATCCAGGCTTTCCGGCGGAGAGACGGGAACCCTGCTGCAAATTTCGGCAAGACGCTCCAATTCTTCTTTCCGCTTCGGTTCCCGCTCCCGTGCGGTCATTGCGGCCGCTTCAAGGGAAAGATTGCGGGCATAGGCGTTTACTCCTTCCAGTGTAATGATCATGGCACGAAGATTATTTATCTGATCATTTTCAAGCCCCCCTTTATCCAGGCGCGCCTGAATATCTTCAATAATGCCGCCCGTTCCCTTCTTTAAGACAGTGGAAAAATCGGGAATGGTGTGCGATATGCCGACGGATTTCCAGACGAAATAGGCGATAAAACGCTCATCAATCCTCTGGCAGAGAGGATTGCCATGTTTTGATCGGGCAACCTCTCGGAAATTTCTCTTGATCCAGAATGGAAAAACATCATTGTGAAGTATTTTGACATCCTCCGGAGATATTTTGTAAGGATTGAGCACCCTTTTATCGACAGAGAGAAGTTCACCCCAAATCATCGTTCCCTGAGCATCCGGATAGATGATGACGCCTGTCGGCACTTTCGAAGTTGAAGTTCCGGCAATCAATTCATCGGGAGCGATTATCGCTTTCCTGTTTTCCATCAGGTGTTTGAATGCATATGCCTGTCGAAGTCCCGGATGCCATGGGCGGCCTTTAGAATCTTTTTCGAAACCGTTTGTTCTGAACCAGTCGGTAACAAGTTGAGGACGTTCTGCGCATATCTGAGGCTTGATATTAAAATGACGGTGCAGCATCCCCTGCAGACGGGGAAAATCTTCCAAACCGTATTCAGGCAGGTAGGGATCACTCAAATATTTCACACCCTGATCAACCCGTTCACCTTTCATGCGGTATTTTCGTCTGCTGTTGAGTTCCTCGGAAAGCTCCGGTTTATTCACGGCATAGGATCGCTTGCGTGCCTTAATATCGTTGCGCTGCGCTTTTTCATGCATCAGTTGATGTATTCTTCCCATCAGAAGGGTTATATAGAAATTAAAAATCTGAAGATGGGAGAGATTCCCGTCCATAATCATTCTGTTTTTTAAAATCAGATTGAGCATTTCATTGGGCGTAACCATAAGCATTTCAATAAGCGCTTTATCGTCTATGAAACGAAGCGAGGCATCCGCGTTTTCGGGGACGCAAGAAGAGACGCGCACGCGGCCGTTTTTAAAAGAAATGGATTGTTCCACCGTTCCGGTGATGGTTGAAAATCCCACGGTAAAATCTATCCAGCCGTCGCTAACGCGCATGTAACGCCGCAGCGATGGCCTTGTATTGAACATAAAAGCCATAAGATGCAGAAAAGAACCTGTGACAAGGTTCATTGCGTTGATTTTCATGGTTGTCCCTCCAGTTCGGATTTGACTCTCTTCATGACGTCTTTTGCTATAAACCTGATGGCGGTTTGAGTATTGTCTTCCACTTCCTGAAGGACACGGCTGTTAAAGAGGTTTATGGTCCCGTTCAGCGTGCACCAGATTTGAAGCATACGTAAGCGTAACATCCTGCCGGAAATAGTTTTTTTATTTTTAAATAAGTCGGAAATCACTCCGATAGCAATATCAGCCGACATGAGAGCCGTCTGCTTTTCATAAAAGGCTGTCGGTTCAATAGCTGTACCTTGATAATCAATGTACTTGGGCGTGTTGCGGCTGAACATTATTTCGTAGTACTCCGGATTATCCATGCCGAACTTCAGGTAAGCCCTAATGATGTTTTCCAACTTTTTTTCAGAGGATGCCGGTTTCTTTGACGCTTCATAAATAGCGTCATAGAGCATTTCAAATCCCCGCGTCTGAATTAAAAGATAAAGCTCATCCTTATTGGTAAAATAGTTATAGATGCTGGCAGCAGTAATGCGCAGCCTCGCGGCAAGCCTGCGCATACTGAAATGCATGAATCCGTCTTCGATGAGAAGCTTCAGGGCCGTCTCAAGAATACGGTCTTTGATTATTTTTACTTCTTCGGGGGAACGCGTTGTTCTGGGCATGCAAACCTCTTTTATTTGAACGGCGTTAATTTAACGCCGTTTATTTTTATTGTCAATCAGATTTTTATTGTGAAGGATTATTTTCGAAATATGGAAAGGGTTGGTGCGTTGAACATACGTTTGTCAATGTTTCCCGAACGGCCGCTTTCCCTGCACTTCCGAAATACCTGCCCGCATTTCAGGCAGGTATTGTCAGGGAAATATTTTGGGAATCTATATCCGCAAATTGCACATTCTTTAACTGCCATTTCAAAGCCTCATGAAACTTTAATTTACCACTCATCTGCGGATATAATTTTTTCACAAATTTGCATAACCGGAAATCGATGATTGGATTTAAAACAGACATTCAAATGACAAAAAGAAATAAGAGCTTTTGATTTGACTTTATGGCCCGGTATAGTTAATATTTTCGACATGAACACCTTGGAAAAATCTCTGAACAAAATTGCCGAAACCATTCTTCATCTCGATGAAGCTTCTCTTACGTCTTTATGGGATAAATATAAACATCAAGTCGAACACTTTTCTCATTCCGCCGAGTGGGAAAAAGCCGTCATTATCTTTTCGATCATTAACGGTGTCAGGGTCAAAAACTCTGTTTTCAATGAAAATTTATTAAAAAAATCTTCTTCCAAAAAGCCTGAATCACCGTCCGAATCTCCTAAAGCGAAACCTTATTTAAAGCTGGTTAAGTAATGAATAAACAAGACGATTTAAAAAGAATCGCTGAATTAAGAAAAACCGTCGAATATCACAATCAGCGTTATTATCAACAGGATGCTCCGGAAATATCCGATGCCGAATACGACCGCCTGATGCGCGAGCTTCAGGACCTGGAAAATCTTTATCCCGAGTCCTACTCGCCTTCCTCTCCCTCGCAGAGAGTCGGCGCCGCTCCCCTGACCAAGTTTGCATCACTCCATCATCCATCGCCGATGTTCAGCCTGGCCAATGCTTTTTCCAGCGAAGAAATCATTGAATTCGACCATCGGATTAAACGACTGACCGGGGTTGACGAGATAGTCTATGTCGCCGAACCGAAGCTGGACGGGCTGGCTGTAAATCTGATCTATGAGAACGGCTTCTTTATCAAAGGCGCAACACGCGGCGACGGTTCCACGGGAGAGGATGTAACATCCAATCTCAAAACCATCCCTTCCCTGCCATTAAAAATGAAACAAACAGATGGCCATCCGATGCCATCTTTCCTGGAAATTCGCGGCGAGGTTTACATTGAAAAGGAATCGTTTGAAAAACTCAATCTCCGGCGGATTAAAGAAGGCGAAGAACCCTTTGCCAATCCCCGCAATGCCGCCGCCGGGTCCCTCCGCCAGCTTGATTCCAAAATTACGGCGCGGCGTCCGTTAAACATTTTTCTCTACGGAATCGGAAACGTTAAAGACATAAACTTTTCAACCCATTGGGATGTGTTGAAGAGTATCGCCGCCTGGGGATTTCCCGTCAATCATTTCATCGAAAGAGCAACGGATATCAACGCCTGCATTCAATATTTTGAGCGCATCGGTTCCCAGCGAGAAAATCTGCCGTATGAAATTGACGGCGTCGTTATAAAAGTCGACAGTTTGAGTTTACAAAAAACACTGGGAAATGTATCGCGCAATCCCCGTTGGGCGCTCGCCTGTAAATTTCCGGCCGCCCAGGCCACCACCGTGGTCAGGGAAATATTTGTTGGAGTAGGACGCATGGGAACGCTAACACCCGTTGCCATCATGGAACCGGTTAATGTCGGCGGCGTCATGGTCAGCCGGGCAACGATGCATAATGAAGATGACGTGCGTAAAAAAGATGTTCGTGTGGGCGACACGGTAATCGTGCAGCGCGCGGGAGATGTGATTCCCGAAATCGTCAGGGTAATTTTGGAAAAAAGGCCGGAGGGCGCTGAACAATTTAAAATGCCCGACCGTTGCCCGGAATGCGGTTCGGAAATCGTCCGATATGAAGGCGAAGTGGCCCACCGTTGCGTGAACATGTCCTGTCCGGCTCAATTAAAAGAGCATATCCGCCATTTCGCGTCACGGGGCGCGATGGATATCGAAGGCCTGGGAGAAAAAATATCCGCTCAGCTTTTTGACGCCAAATTGATTGCCGACCCGGCGGATCTTTATTTTTTAACCAAAGAACAGCTCGTTGCGCTTGACCGGCAGGCGGAAAAATCTGCGCAAAACTTAATTGACGCCATTGCCGGATCAAAAAATCCGTCTCTGGATAAATTTATCTATGCTTTGGGTATCCGGCACGTCGGCGAACGCACCGCTAAACTTCTGGCTGATCATTTCGGTAGTATGGATGGTTTGATGTCCTCGACGCAGGAAGGTTTGACGGCCATCGATGAAATCGGTCCGGAAATCGCCGCGAGTATCGTTGATTTTTTTCATGAGCAGAAAAACATCCATGTCATAAACAAATTCAGCAGAGCCGGCGTTGTTCCCCGAAGCAGGACAAAGCAGGATCAAGCTTTCCTGAAGGGCCAATCATTTGTCTTTACCGGGACCCTGCAAACCCTCGCCAGAAATGAAGCGAAAGCGATTGTCGAAAATCTGGGCGGCGCTGTTCTAGCGGGCGTGACCAGGAAAACATCTTACGTTGTCGCCGGCAGCGATCCGGGGTCCAAACTGAACAAGGCAAGATCTTCCGGCATTAAAATCATCAGCGAAAATGAATTTTTAAAACTGATAGGCAGGCAACATTGAAACGTTTACATGTTCATGTTCGGGGCAGAGTTCAGGGAGTCTTTTTCCGGGCCGTCACTCAGGAAACGGCTAGAGGATTGAATCTGACCGGCTGGGTGCGCAACCGGCCCGATGGAAGCGTGGAAGCCGTCTTCGAAGGTGAAAACGACCCTGTGGACAAAATGCTGGCATGGTGTTATCAGGGTCCGCCAACCGCGCGCGTGGAAGAAGTCCTGGTTCAAGAAGAACCCTACGCCGGCTTATTCAAGAATTTCGATATCCAATACTGAAAAAATCCTTTGATAGGCTAGCCCTGGCGAATTGCTTAAAGCGGATGAAAGCCGACAAACATGGATGACACCGCATCCCGCGTAATCCGCATTGCTTATTGAAGATTAATTGCGTTTTTCTTCTCGAACAAACTGACGCAGTTTTTGCCCCTGTGTTTTGAAGCATAGAGTGCGGCATCCGCCGCGCGAATGAGTTCTTCCTTCTGTTCGGAATGATCGGGATACGTGGAAACACCCAGACTGATTGTGACATGCAATTTTTGATTTTCATAAGGTATTTCGATTTCCGCAACGCTCGCCCGTATTCTCTCGGCTAAAACCATAGCCTGCTTTGAATCCGTTTCCGGCAAAATGATGACAAATTCTTCACCGCCGTAACGGGCGGCGACATCCTCCGAACGCGATGTTCTTCTCGCCGCCGCCGCGACATCTTTCAATACTCTGTCGCCCAATTGATGTCCATACGTGTCATTGAAAGACTTAAAATTGTCAATATCCATCATCACGAGTGAAAACTTCCTGTTCTGACGTCGCGACCGTTTCATTTCCTGATCGAGCAAAAGCTGGAAATAACGATGGACATACAATTTGGTCATCCCGTCGGTCGTGGCCAATTCAAAGAGTCTGGCGTTTTCAATCGATATGGCAGCCTGTACGGAAAAACTTCTGAGAATTTCCAGACGTTCCGGCGTAAAAGCATTTTCCGTGAGATTGTTTTCCATATAAAGGATGCCGGATATTTTACCCTTGCTCATAATCGGCGTGCACAGAATGGATTTGCAGCGAACCCGCATAATGTAAGGATCGCTGGTGAAAAGTCCTTCTTTCACGGCATTGCCCAGAACAATATCCTCACCGCTGTGATAAACGTAATTGACGATGGAACGGCAGATATCTCCGCAATCTTTCAGGGGCAGGGATTGCATCACCTGGATCTCTCCTTTGTCCGTATCCTCGCTGGCTTCAATGGTAAGCTCGCCGTCGGATTCCAGAATCAAATAACCGCGCTGCGCTCCGGCATTGGTTATGGATTCATGCATGATTTTCTGCAGAAGACGGTCCAGCATGATTTCACTGGCGATGATCTGAGAAACTCTCATAGCGGTGGACAGATCAAGCATTTTTGTGCTGCTCGTGGTTTCCGTTGAGCCGCTGATGGTCATCGATCCCGAAGGACCGCTCACGGTAATGGTCCCGGTGCCTAATTTCTTTTGTTCCAGAGGAACGAGAGACGGGTACTTTTCCTCAAGGTCTCTGGCTTTCTCCGAAGCTCCCCAGGACAAATAGCATTGATGCGCTTGTTGCATGAAAAAGCCCGCTTCATCCCGGCAGGAATAATCGAGATACAACAGCGCGAGCCGTTCGCAGGCAATGGCCTCTTCCTGCTTATATGCATTTTCTCTGGCGCCTGCGATAGCCTTGTGATAAAGCTGCTGCGCGTCACGGAAGCGCCCTTTGTTTTTCATCATTTCCGCCGCCACAAGATCATACTTATGCCGGAAATTTTCCGGACAGGCTTTTGCCCACATGAGCATCTTCATCTGATTGGCCCGGAGGGATATTAAATATTTTGCCTTTTCCATCGGATCGGCTGCGGGATAAGATGCCGTCATGGTCAATGACGAATACAGATAGAATTCGGGTATGTGGAGATTACCCAGAGCCGTCTTCTTTTGGACAATCTTTCGCATATCGGGAAGAAGATCTCTGCACGCCGAATAATTGCCAAACAGATAATTGATTCTCAGTTGGACCAGCGAGAAGTAAAAAGTGCCCAGCATATTATTCTCTGCCTTATAATAATGGGCCTGTTCTTCCGCATCAAAGCCATCGCCGTTTAAACGGCCCCGGCTCTCGGTTAAACCTTTCAGACACAGGCACATGCGCGTATTTTCCATGTAATTGCGCGCAATAAAAGGATCCTTGCCTCCAAGCTGAAAGTCCTTATATTTTCCGTACTCTTCCAGAATATCATCAAGATTATCACCCAGCATGATCCGCGTCATGCCGATCAGATTGACATTATGCCCGCTGAAAATGAGATCGCCGTTTTCAATGCCGCTCTTATATGCGTTTCTGAAATAATCAAGATCATTGCGGGCATGTTTCTTCCAGTGCTGAATAAACATCGGGAAGGCAAATTCTATCCGGCATCTGTTCTTTGTATCGGCAATCTTCTCGTTGGTTTTTAAGGCTGCCAGCCCAAATCGGTAGCCATGCTGATAAAATCCCAGCGATGATCCCACAATGGATCCCAGGGCGATATAAGCAAACGGTGAATATTCGAAATTGATCTCATAGTCCAGCAGCCTGTAAACACCGTTGATGGCGATAAAAGCAAACAAGTTGGGATTGGCGTAAAATGCCACGGTTCCGGTGTGAATGGCCAGATACGCGTACGAAAGCATCTCCCAGAGTGTGACCTCCGGAGACGCCAATGATTTTTCGGGATGCATTTTCAGATATTCGGCAGCCATCTGCTTTGCTTCATCCAGCGTATTGGGCATGGAGATGTATTGCAGATCAATCAAATCTTCTATTTTTCGACGGCCGAACTTCAGCCTGAGTTTCAGCAGTTCCCAACCCACCCGGACATCGCTGACTTTTTCCGGCAGATGGACGCCGAGCATTTTCATGCCTTCTATGCCGACGCGCAGCGCCGCTTCATAGTTTCCCTGCGTTGTATATAAAATGATCATCAGGGTATGAACGTTGGCCCGGTCAATGTTCGATTTCACATGACTCACAACCACATCAAATATTTTTTCGGCCTCGCTGAAATTCAGATTGAGATATTCGCATTCAATGGCCTCCCGGTATATGGCATAGGTAAGATCGTAATGACTTTTCCAGGAATATTCGGGCAGAAGCCCCATCGCCGTTTTTAAATAAAATGAAGCGGAGGCATATGCCGTAGATTTTTTCGATTTCTGCGCAGCCTGCAAATTAAGCCTGGCCAGCATGATTTCCTCATCCGTTCCGCTGACAAGCTTGATTCCCCTGTTGAGCTGATCGACAATATAGAATATTTTCTCATGAAGATTTTTTTCTCCGGTTTTCTTAAGAACGTTGCTGCCGATGCGATAATGCATGGCTTCCTTTTCCGCTTCAGGAATCATGGAATATGCCGCTTCCTGGATCCGGTCATGAAGGAATTTATAAATATTCCCGTGAAGACTGATCATATCCTCCTGGATCGCGGACGTTAGATCAGACAGGGTTTCTTCTATGGATTTTCCGGAAACAACCGACAATAGCTCCAAATCAAATCGGTTGCCGATGCAGGCGCAGATTTTTAATATTTCCTGAGTATTCTTCGGGAAATGAGATATTTTTTCCGCCATGAATTCAATCACGTTCTCGGTCACCTGCATCTGGCGTATTTTGTCGATGTCCCATTCCCAGCCGGCGGAAGGATTCAGTTGAAGCAGGTGATTATCGTAAACATTTTTCAGGAACTGAATGACAAAAAAAGGATTGCCGGCCGTTTTCTTATTGATGAGTTCGGCCAGCGGCATGGATCTTTCAGTGTCGCACAACAGCACATTCATAATGATCATATTGATGCTGTTAACATTCAGAGGCCCCAGAGTAATGCTGTTTATTTTTCTGCCCTTTTTGCGAATTTTGTCCAGCGCAAGCGTCAGCGGATGCGCATCGTTTGTTTCATTATCGCGGTAAGCTCCGATTAAAAACAGATAGCTCGTTTCATACGTGGTCATCAGGTTTTCCAGTAATTTTAAACTGGCCTGATCCGCCCACTGGAGATCGTCCAGAAAAAGAGTCAGCGGGTGTTCTTCCGATGTGAAAACATTGATAAAATTCTGAAAGACCAGGTTGAACCTGTTCATGGATTCTTCCGGGCCCAGCACAGGCAATTCAGGCTGCTTGTGAATAACCATCTCCAGCTCCGGGATAACATCCGTGATAACTTTGCCGTTGGGCCCCAAAGCGTCAATAAGTTTTTCCCTCCAGCTCTGAATCTTTTCTTCACTTTCAGAGATGATCTGCCGGATGAGCCCCTGAAAAGACTGAATGATCGCACTGTAAGGAACATCCTTGCGAAACTGGTCATACTTGCCGAAAATAAAATATCCCTTCTTGGCAATGATCGGTTTGTAAATTTCATTGACCAGCGCTGACTTGCCTATGCCCGGCTGGCCGGTCACCAGCATCACCTCGCTGAGGCCCTTGCAGGTTCTCTCAAAGCATCTCATCAATTCAATCCGTTCGTTATCGCGATCCACCAGGGTACGCGGAATATTAAAACGGATGGAAATATCCTTTGTGGCTATCGGAAAATCGTCAACCCTTCCCTTTTGATTCAACTGATTCAGACACTCGTCAATATCCGCCATGAGTCCCAGACAATTCTGATACCTCTCCTCGGGATTCTTTGACAGCATTCTTAAAATAATAGCGGACAATACCGGCGGAATAGAAGGATTAAGATGATCCGGCGGCAAAGGCTGTCGCGCGATATGTGAATGAATGAGTTCCATGGGATCCTTGGATTTAAAAGGAACCTCACCGGTCAGCATTTCATAAATCGTCGCGCCCAGAGAATAGATATCCGTCCGGTAATCCACGCCGCGGTTCATCCGGCCCGTCTGCTCCGGCGACATGTAGGACAGGGTTCCTTCGATGACATCCGGATTGTACAATTCGTCATTCGCGTGAGTCAATACGGCGGAAATGCCGAAGTCGGCGATTTTGACTTCACCCTTTTCCGGATTAATTAAAATATTATCGGGTTTGATATCCAGATGAATAATGTTGCTTTTGTGAATTAATCCTAGGGTCTCGGATACTTTTGATGAAATCCGCAATAATGATTTTAAGTCGAGCTCTTTTTTTCTTAACGCATCCTTCAACGAAAGGCCGCCGAAATCTTCTTCGATAATGGCGTATTTGTTGTCATATTCCACCAGATCGAATATTTTTATAATGTTATCGATATCAAGATTTTTGACCAGACTATATTCCTGTTTGAAACGTGCAATTTCCGACGATGTTGGACTGGTGGTTTTTAGAAGTTTAATAATTAAAGGTTGATCTTCTGTCTCTTTACGACCGCGGAAAATGACAGAATTTCTGGTTTCGTATATTTTTTCACTCAGGATATAATTGGCAAATTTTTCCATAATTTTTATATGAACATGGAATGTATCATGTCATCCATGCCGGCATACTGGTTTAAATTGACGAAATGATTAAAATATTTATAACGCTTTTCTATCTTTCGAGCAAGCGTTAAATATCATTCCACGCTGCAGGGGAAATTCAGTCCACCACGGTAAATTTATACCGGGCAGTAATCCTGTACCGACCGGGACTGTATCTGTAAAATGCTCTCGCTTCGTAACTTCCCGGTCGCGGCGAGGCAAAAACCAGTTCTCCATGCCCTCGTCGCGGTATGTATTGATAATCTCCGGCATCGGTATTTCTTGATCCGACCGGCACGATGCATATCCAGTCTCTGGAATGACCCGGCGCATTGAAATAGTGCACGCGGATCCGATCACCATAGTTATACGTATCTTTATCGGTGCTGATGATTTGTTCGCTTGACGTATTTTCACCGCCTGTTTGAGCAAAACCTCTGTCCACAGCATTTTTACCGGAAGGTGTCATATCGGAACGGCCTGAGAAATATACATAAGCGACTGATCCTAGAACCGCTATAAAAAATACAGCAAGAACCGGTATCAATATTTTCAGGGACAGGATGCTCGTCCAAAAATCTTTGGAAGATTTATCCTTGCCGGTATCCGGTTTGAAGATGGCCGTTTTATAATTCCAGCCATTCTCACCGGCAATGGCTTTAACAACATCTTTGAGTTTACCGTATTCGAAACCATATGGACCGCCGAACAAAAGTTGTCCGTGAATTTTTTTGCTGACGTCGATTCCCTTTTGAACGGTTTTTTCCGCGAAAACGTCCGCCGTCATTCCGGCGGAACGTTCCACCATCTTTTCCCAGAAGGTCAGCAATTTCTTTTCCGGTTCAAGCTGCGCCACAGCCTCGTACTTTATTTTAATTTTCTGAACGGTGGACTGAGCCTCGGTTTCTGAAGAAAATTCAAATTGCCCCGACCAGGTTTCCCGAACAGAGAGGAAGTCGTTCGCTAATGCCAGAAGCTGTTTGTCGATGGGTGATGCACTCAAGGCTTGCGGCTTTGTTCCGTCCAGACGGGTTCCGCAATCGCTGCAAAAGACGTCTTCGGGTTTATTGGATGCTCCGCAGGAAGAACATATTTTTACCTGAGCATCTTGCGCAAGACGCTGTCCGCAATTCGTGCAAAAAATGGCATCGGGTTCCTGAACCTCTCCGCAAGCGGAACATTTTTTCATTTCTTCAACTCCTCATCCCCTGAATAATATTGTGTTCAATGGCATCTTCCGTATGGCAAAAGAACATTCTTCTGCTGATTTATGAAACGGTTGCATAATATATTTTTTAATATCACATCCGGCTATATTAACTCAAATTCAAAAGTGCTCACGACACGGATCTTTTTTACGGGCGTACTTGTCGGGCTGTAGGGAGCGGATTCATCATTGCCGTCGCTGCCGAATATCTGGATATTCCCCTGATTGGCCGAACGGATTTTACCAACACGCGCTCCGGAATCGGAGGCAAATTGCTGCGCTGTCATCCGCGCATTTTTTGTCGCCTCGGCAAGAAGCTGCGGCCTTAATTCATTGAATTTCGTGATCACGTAGCGGGGATTGGCCGTTCCTTCGTCCTGACCGTCCAGAACAACGCCGGATTTCAGCAATTCCTCTGTTTCTCCTAAAGCTTTGATGATGAGATCGATATTGGGAGTGGTCACAACCAGAGAGCTGGTTACGACGTAACGATATCGTTCGGTTGACTGACTTTGATCATACTCCCGCGCCAATTTATCGATCGTTCGGGTCGGTTGACGGCTAATCTCCCCATCCTTAAAGCCCTGTTTTTTGAGAAAGGCAATCCCGGCGTCCCTGTCGGCGCTGATTTTGGCTTGAGCGTCTTTAATATCCTCGCTCGCCCTGCGGAAACGCAATATCCAGATAGACTGATCGGCTTTGACAACTTTTTCCACAAGTCCTTTGACCGTAACGGTCCGTGTATCCGATTTAAAACGCGTGCCGCCTTTGCCGATGAGGTATCCTCCGATCGCAATGCCCATTAAAAAACATATCCCGACAATCAACGCCGCTATAATGATAATATGATTTTCATTGCGCGTCATCTTACGATACCTCCTGATACGACATTTGTTAAAATGATTTAATAACGTGGCTTGTTATGACATGCGGGTGATAATAGCACGATTTCTCTTAAAAAATGGAAAATAATGGTTTGACAACTTAGGTTACTCAACTTTAAAACTTAATGTCTCTTTGACCTTGTCATTGATGAGGATTTCAACCTTGTAATCTCCGACGACAAATCCCCGGGGATTCGTCAGGCTGAAATTCAGCCACATATCCTTATCAATGATCAGATCGTTCTCCGATTTAAGACTGGAACCGGAAGGGATGTGGTACCAGACGGCTGAAAACTTGGTTTTCCCCGGAATATTTTTAGCAAGGGCTGTGAGGTAAATTGTGGTTGTTTTTCTTTTGGGAAATACATTCGTTTTGATCAGCGGTTCCGATGTCCGAGGATTTATTTTGGATGCCATATAGGCTTCTGAAATATTTGCAGTGGAAAAACTGATTTCTCCGCCATTCATGACGGCCAAAATAATTACTATTAAAAAAAGAAGGGCAACAACACCAACAGCGATCAGACATCCTTTACGTCTTTTCAGAAAAGAATATGGCTGCTGATTGGCCGTAACCGTCTGCTGAGACAATGGAGAAACCGGCTGATTGGCAGGCCCGATTGATGGTTTTGCCACCGCGGTTCCGCAAGATGAACAGAATTTTGCCCCGGATTCGATTTTTGTTCCACAATTTGAACAAAACATGACGATCCCTCCTTTATCTGTACTGAGCGTGATGCCGATCTGTCAATAGCAAAGTAACGATATTATATTTTCGTTCCGCATCCGGCGCAGAACTTGGCGCCCGGTTTCAGAGGCTTGCCGCATTCCGCACAAAATTTCTTTACCGGTTCCTGATATTGGGTCGTGACGGATTCGGAAGATACCTCAACGGTTTGCGCCGAATCCTTAGCAGATCGATGCGCCTCGGATTCCGTGCTCGCCTTTAAAGCTTCTGTCAATTTGGAATGAATATAAAGTTCTATCATGGGGCCGGAGGAATTCTTTAATGTGACATTACGATTATCCTCCTCAAACTCCATGGTGCAATAAATTCCCATCCCCCTCAGGCCGATAATACTTTCTTCGAAGATTGCGCCGTTTTTTATCCCGCTTACGGTCAATTTGAGAGCTGCCAATGGCGCGCCCAGTGTTGAACAAATCTCTTCACCAAGCGGTGAAAGTCTAATATTCTGTGCACCCGCTTCTGCGAACTTCGGGATGATATTCTTAAAAGCTGCCTTAAATACGGACGGAGAAACATCCAGATTCCCCGAATAAAGTTCTTTGACCAGGGGCGTCAACCAGCGCAAATCGTTGCTGCTGATGCTTCGGCGAAATGAGGCATACAGATCATCCACGGTAAATAAAAATTTCCCGCCGGGTTTGCGATCAATCAGAGATAACAGTGTTTTTTCCCTCCAACCGTCAATCAGACCAAGAAACGCGCAAAACGATGCCTCAGACATTTCCGTATCAACGTCCAGTCTGGCAGGAGGAATATCCAGCATTAATCGCAGGGCGGCCTCATCGGCGATGTCTTTTTCATCAACCTGCCTGAAATTATGCGAGCCATCCTTGTCGAGCCAGTGCCTGACCAGCATCTGACCACGTTTGTCCGCGTATATGCGGGTTACGACTATTCCGTCGGGGGAAATAATTTTTGCGCTGACCGACGCTGTAGGATCGCATACGACCCTCACCACAGGAATGGATGCAGCATCGAGTTTTGACGCCTTATTCGTCGACGGTTCTTCCGCATAGAAAGGTGATAAAGCAGACGGCGTTATTTTCTCATCTGCGATGAACTGCATGATTTGTCTGATATCAATTTTTAATGCTTCCTGCATATTTTTCCTCCTGTCCGACTCGCAATGCCTCAACTTAATCCTTGATTGCACCCTTAAGCATGCTCACATTCTCCGCGATGATTCTGTCGATTTCGCTTCGGGGCGGAAGCTGGTCGCTCGATAAATCGCCGTCCTTCACCAAGGCAAGCTTCTGCATCAGATCCCGGTACTCCCCGGTCGGTTTCACGCCTGCCTTCTCCGCCATCGGCAGAAACGTCCTGTTGTTGGTTTTGGTCAGTTCACGCGCCATATCGCGCATATCCGATTCACCCACGGCGCCTTTGTTGTGAGCGATTTCATCAAGATGCCCTGTTTTCGTCTTCATGACATCGCCGAGTGATTCGGCATTGTCTCTGGTCATTGCCGCATCGGCGATGCGATCCTCGGGCGCTTTCAGGGCTGCGTCTTTGGCCACTTCTGCCTTGGTGTCACCGGTGGGCCAATGGTCTCCTGTTTGTTCATGATCTTTAAATATAAGCTTACCGTCCTCCAACTGTCCATCCCGTGATTTGATGCCGAGATCGTTGGGATCTGCTGAAAATTTTTCAGGGCTGTCGTTCATGATCTTGTGTCCCATCTGATCGGCATCCGTCCCCAGCGGCTGCAGCACATCATCCGACGCCTTCTTCAGGGCGTCACCGGCCAGTTTTCTGGTCTCACCATCCGAAAGCACATTGCCATTTTTATCCTTGATTGTCCAATAACCGTCGGTATCCGCGCCGCCCTTTTTCCCCGTGAGACGCACACTGGAATCATAGCCCTGATCCTTCAGGATCTGCGCCTGGCGGGCAACGACCTTATCGCTGAGATCCGCATTTGTTTTCGTAATGGTTTCCGCCGTGTCGGGATGCAACTGCTTCTGAACCACATTGAAGGTTGAAGGATCAGCGTTTCTGGCCTTGACCAGTTCGGCAGCCCTCTGATCGGGATCGGGAATATCCGCTATTTCGTTGAGTTTCTTCATCATATTTGTTTCATTTTCGAAAGAAACGCGCGTCTTTTCAAAAGACTCCCGGCGCATGGTGCCGAGCGATTTCTTGCCGGTCTCCGGTGTCGCATCAGGCGTTGACTCAGGCTTCGGCGCGGGAGGCTTGTCCGGCGTATCGGTATGGGCGCCTGTCGCCCAATCTTTAGTTTTACCGTAATCCTCTTTCAGCGCATCTTTCGCATCTAAGGCATCCAGGGTAGAATCAACAGCCGCGCCGAAATCTCCCTCCAAGGCACTATTGACCGCCTTGCCGGCCTGATCAAGGACATTGTATTTATTGTTTGCTGTTTCAAAATTGGCTTTGGCCAGCCGTTCGGCGATGGATTCATCGGACAGCCCCTGTTCGGCATAGGCTTCTTTCAGTGCGTTGTAATTCCCGCTGGCATAACCTTGGGTATAATTATCGGCCGCACTCAACATGGCCGATTCGGCCGCTCCGGCGATACCGCCTTTCTCGTAGCCGTCTATCGCTCCATAGATATTCTGCTGTAGTCCGACGATTTTTGCGCCTGTACCGGTCGGATCGAATCGCGCCAGGACCCGGTTGACACGTGTTGCGTTGTCACGAATCTGTTTGACAACTTCT
>Ga0208040_1000904_pt1 | contig 32211 bp, 30 predicted proteins | sample AD_UKC083_MetaG_FD_184431 | JGI IMG/M metagenome (GOLD analysis project Ga0208040, IMG submission 184431) | Active sludge microbial communities of municipal wastewater-treating anaerobic digesters from USA - AD_UKC083_MetaG (SPAdes) (version 2) | ecosystem: Engineered > Bioreactor > Anaerobic >...
TTTATAGTACAGCCACCCTATAGTCCAGAACTTAATCCAACAGAACACATATGGGATGAAATAAGAGAAAAGTATTTACACAATAGAATATTTGCTTCACTAAATGAAACAATAGAAAAAGTTAGTAATGGCATCAGAGAACTTTCTCAAAAAAAAGATTTAATAAAATCTATGACACTTTTTCCTTATCTTAATGTTTTATAATAGAACGCAACTTGGTATAAGAGGAATGACACAACCTATTGGAATAGCAGAATATGAAATTAGCAATGCAATTCCGAAAGAAATAAAAACTGAATTACCAACAATTGAAGAAATAGAACTGGCTACAACAAAAGCTATACGTAAAGCTGGCGACAGTAATAAATAGAAAGATTTCCAGTATAAAATTTAGCAATAAATTGAAAGTAAAGTACTTTAAAATCCACACTCCACATAGCCCATACCATTAAAAATGAAAAACAACCATTTTTAAAAAACTTACCAAATCATTCGCAATTGCAAATATTTGTAATTAATTTTGTAACTGTATATAATTGATTTATAGGACGAATGTTGTATATTTCTTAGGTAAATTTGTCGTTGTGGCTCATTTGAATGAAATATACAGCTCAAAAATATCAAATATTGAACTAAAAACAGTATATTTGTGAGCTTAAAAATAAAAAATGATTGACAATAGAAAACAACAAATCATAGATATTGTAAAAGAAAAGAAACAATGTTCATCTAAAGAAATTTACGATAGCATTGGAGATTCTTTTAGTTATTCAACATTAAAGAGAATCCTAACAGATTTAATAACTGATAATTATTTATTGACAAAAGGACAGGGAAAAGGAACAAAGTATCTTTTATCTCCAGCTTATGAACTTATTTGCCCGATTGATATAGAAAAGTATTTCGAAAAAGAAATTGACGAGCGAATAATAATTAAAAATTTCAATATTAATATAATTACAGAAGTCCTCGATAAATACAATTTATTTACTGAAGGAGAATTGAAAAAATTAGCAACATTACAAAAGGAATATCAAGAAAACATATCTCAACTATCAGAAAATGAGTATAAGAAGGAATTAGAAAGACTTGCTATTGATTTAAGTTGGAAATCATCACAAATAGAAGGAAACACATATACTCTTTTAGAAACCGAAAGATTGCTAAAGGAAAAGGAAACAGCTTATGGTAAAACAAAAGAAGAAGCAGTAATGCTATTAAATCATAAAGATGCACTTGATTTTATAATAGAACATAAAGATTATTTAAGTCCATTAACAGTTTCAAAAATAGAGGATATTCACAGTATTTTAATAAAGGAATTAGCAATTGAAAAGAATTTAAGAAAAAGAAGAGTAGGTATATCTGGAACGAATTATAAACCCTTAGATAATGAGTTTCAAATTTTAGAAGCTTTGAAAAAAGCATGCGATGTGATAAATAGAAAGGAAAGTGTATTCGAAAAAGCTTTACTTGCTTTAGTATTGATTTCTTACATTCAACCTTTTATGGACGGAAATAAAAGAACGGCACGTCTTGTTAGTAATGCTATCTTAATGAATTATGGCTATTGTCCTTTATCATTTAGAACAGTGGATTCTATTGATTATAAAAAAGCAATGTTACTATTTTATGAACAAAACAATATTTCTAATTTGAAGAATATTTTTATAGATCAATTTGAATTTGCTGTTGGAACATATTTTTAAGATAAAAAGACAAGCTACAACACAATATAAAAAAACAGGAATTTTTTAATTTTTTTTCAAATCATACGCAAATGCAATTATTTTTAATTAATTTTGTAACTGTATTTTATTGAATTATAAAAACCATACGTTAGTGGTTATTGCACAGACAGCGTACAAATATATTTCGATAATGGAAAATAATTTTTAGTAAGATGAAGAGAATAATTACGATGATATTAATTTTTGTCTCTGTTGCAAGTTATGCACAGATTGACAATAGAATAAAACAAATTCGTGAATTGTATGCGGACTATAATAAGAATTTATCGAATTGGGATACTTATGAGATAAAATGGAATACTGCTGGTTCTTATCCTTCTGTTGTGATTTATACAGATTTTGATGGTAAATTAATGATTAAAACTGCTGATGCTAATGAATTTAGCTCAGGTTCAACAGAGTATTATTTCTATAAAGACACTATACAATTTATTTATTCTGCATCTGAGAGATTAACGACACATTGGGGAGCGGATACTGTGAGATATGAATTGTTGGAATTAAGATATTATTTTGATAAGGGAAAGGTAATTAAAACCTTAAAAAAACAATTCGAAGGAGTAGAAGGACAAGATGATAAAGTTGATTTCAAACAAATGCCAAACAAGACAATAAACCATATGGAGGATCATAGTGCTAATTGGAAATATTACGAAGAAAAAATAACAGACTTGTTAAGGTTTTATTCTAATTTAGAAAAAATATTTCGATAAAAAAGCAACAAACCTCTTCCGCTCGCTCGCTCGGATTTAAAAAGTAAATTAAAATCAGAGGGAAGCAATAAAGTGTCCGAAAAAATCGGACAGTTGAAAAAAAACAAGCATTTCTTAAAATTTTACCAAATCATTCGCAAATGCAAAAATTTTTAATTAGTTTTGTAAATGAATATAATTGATTTATAGAAAATAATATGCGAATGTTGGATAGATGTTTCGTAAAATATACGTTGGCAGTAATGCTAAAAAATCAGACATCTCCCAATATTGCGACAATTTTAACGACATTTGAGTTATGCAGACAAATATTTTTGGTGAAATAGAAACATACGGACTGACAATTGAACAGGCGGCAAAAACCGCTAATGTTTCAACTGCAACCATTCGTAATTGGATTAAGACAGGTTACTTATTTCAATCAGGTAAAGGAATTGTTTCTCAGGAGTCTTTTGAGAAATTTATGTCTGAGGTTGCAGGAAAAGAAAAACTAAATGCAAGAGCAAACAAATTATTAAAAGATGACCACGACCATCAAGAAGTTTCTGACAAATTGAGTTTGCTGATTGAAAAATTCAATGGAGAACAGATAGGCATTGAATACGAAAGTTTACTTGCAGATTCGTATAGAAACAAGGAGGGTATTTATTACACTCCTTCTTGGGTTGTAAAAGATATGTTCAAGAACATAAAAATCAACCCTGATTCTACGTTTTTAGACCCTTGTTGCGGGTCTGGTAATTTTCTTATTGAAGCAATTAGGCAGGGAGTAGCACCTGAAAACGTTTACGGGTTTGACGTAGATGAAAATGCAGTGCTGATTGCTAAACAGAGAATAAAGGAGGAGTTTGGTATTGATACCCACAACATTAAAGTTGGTGATTTTTTACATGAAGCACACAAATTAAAGACAGAAAAAATCACTTACGACCTCATTTTCACTAACCCGCCTTGGGGTAAGAAAATTGAAAAATCTGCAAAAGAGAAGTATTCCGCATTGTATAGTTGCGGAAATAGTTTAGACACAACGTCTTTATTTTTGGCAGCGAGCTTATCTATTTTGAAAGTTAACGGATTCTTAGGTTTTTTAATCCAAGAGGCATTTTTCAACATTACTACTTTTGAAGACATCCGAAAAAGAGTATTGGCAAAAAAAATACTACGGTTTGTGGATTATGGTAAAGCATTCAAAGGTCTAGTTACCAAAGCACAGGCCATTGTTATTGAAAACAATGCTTCTGACCCAAACGACATTATAAAATGTTGTTCAGAAAATAATGTATTCAATAGAACATTGGATTCCTTTAAAAAAAATCCTAAACACATTTTTAATTTTTGGACAAATGAGACCGAAGCAAAAGTTATTAAACAGCTTTATTCAATAAAACACATAACACTCAAAGACAGGGCTAATTGGGCATTAGGTATAGTGACGGGGAATAATGATAGATTTTGCAGTAATGAACCGCAAGATGATTATGTTCCTATTTACAAAGGTTCGGATATAACAAAATTAGGACTTAAAGAACCAAGCACTTTTATTTTTAGTGATTTTTCAAACTTTCAGCAGGTCGCGCCCTTAGAAATGTATCATTCAAAGGAAAAACTAATTTACAAGTTTATCTCATCAGACTTGTGTTTCTATTGTGATACAAAACAACGGTATATCTTAAATAGTGCTAATCTTCTTATTCCTTTGAATATAGGAATATCTGCCGAACAACTAACTATGCTATTAAATAGCGAAATTATTAACTGGCTTTTCAAAAAATTATTTTCAACCCATAAGGTTCTTAGAAGTGACCTTGAATTACTTCCAATACACCACGAATACTTTTCATTCAATCAGGAATTTACAGAAACCGATTACTTAAACTATTTACAAATAATCAAAACAAGCGATGGAACTTACCGAGTTAAAGACTAAAATTATTGAATCTTTTTCTGGTTCAGCAAGCGACCTTGAAGAGGTTCTTCAAATGGTTGATGATGACCAGTCAATTTTCCATTTAATGAATACGAACACCTGATTTGCAATTTAATTGAACGGGGTGGCTTGACATATGAACAATACATAGACATTAGGGCTGAATATATTAGTGCAAATCCAAACCTTTGGGTTTTTGAAATATCTGCACCAAGGGGATTCGGTGAAAAGTTTGCACAGACTTATGTTCAGGGCAAGTGTTCTAAGCTAAAAAGTCCCAATAAAAAACTTGACCCGAATTACTCAGGGGACTATGATTTATGGCTTGACGGAATAAGAATTGAGGTTAAAGCATCAAGGGCAGTTGATAGTGCCAGTGAAGAACCTCTGTATATGAAAGCTCTTTCAAGAAAAACTGACAAAAACTTCTTGATGAATTTTCAGCAGCTAAAACCACAATGCTGTGACGTATTTATTTGGGTTGCTGTTTACAGAGACCAAATTGTCCTTTGGGTTATGAGCAGTAAAGAAGTCTTGGAAAATCCATCTTACTCAAAAGGTCAACACAGAGGTAATAAGGGCAATGAAGGACAACTACACATCAGACAAGATAATGTAGCTCTATTGGAAAAATATGAATTGCAGGGAGACAATTTGGAGCAAGCCATAAGAGATGCTGCATAGAGGAACTAAAAGCACTACTGCCAACACGGGTTTTGCGTCAGGCGGGGTGACGTGCAAACTTGGAGCTTTGTGCTTCTATTCAAGTGCAGTGCTGGTTGACAGTTTTGTGCTCCGAAACCCGCCCGAACGCAAAGCCCGAAACCGTTACCTGCAAGCAAAAACAAACAGCACTGCAAACTTGGAGATATTGCATTGTATTTTTTAGCGATAGAATAAAGTTTGTATTTTTGCAAAAAAAAGATAGTGGAATAAAAATATGGCTAAAAAGAATCTATCAAAAAGATTAACGAATCAACATAAAGAATCCAAAGGTGTAGTCGGCATTTTTGGAGATGAAGGACACTACCCTTTCGAGTTCTGACAGTTTCCGTTGGTGGAGTTACTAACAGAAAGCAAGATTTAAGAAATATTTCAGACCTTTTTAGATTTGATGATTATAGAGATGAATAATAAATACTCCACATAACACGCGGTCATAAGTAATGCAGGACAATGTGGTCAATTGAACATGAGTACATTCACTATACATAGCCGCGGGACAGGCAAAAGTTATAAAATCTCGCACTAATTCATACCCCCAAACCGTTACCCCCCCTACTCCTCATTAGCTTCTTTCAGTCTTTCGGCATTTTCAGCCATAATTAGGTGGTCAATTAGTTCGCCAATTTCGCCAAGCATAAAGTTTTGCAAATTATACATAGTATAATTAATTCTATGGTCGGTAATGCGTCCTTGTGGGAAGTTGTAGGTTCTAATTTTTGCTGAGCGGTCGCCTGTTGATACCATAGTTTTACGCTTTTTGGCAATTTCATCAAGATATTTTTGATGTTCCAAATTATAAAGTCGAGTTCTAAGCTCTTTCATTGCAACATCTAAATTTTTAAGCTTAGATTTTTCGTCCTGACAAGTAACAACTATTCCTGATGGAATATGCGTTAAACGAATTGCAGAATATGTTGTATTTACCGACTGCCCGCCTGGTCCTGAGGAACAAAACTCATCGCGTCTAATGTCGGCAGGATTTAATTTTATATCAACCTCATCGGCTTCGGGCAAAACAGCTACAGAAGCAGCAGAAGTATGAACACGTCCTTGAGTTTCGGTTTGTGGAACACGTTGCACACGATGCACTCCTGATTCATATTTCATAATTCCATAAACACCATTGCCTGTCATGCTTAAAACTACTTCCTTATAACCACCAACCGTTCCTTCGGTGTATGAGGTGATTTCGGTTTTCCAATTTTTCGATTCTGCAAATTTTACATACATACGCATAAGCTCGCCTGCAAATAAACTTGCCTCATCGCCTCCTGTACCTGCACGAATTTCAATAATGGCATTTTTATCATCTTCAGGGTCTTTAGGAATTAATAATAATTTAATTTTTTCTTCTAAAGGCTCTAATTTTGGTTGCAAATCATCTAATTCCATCTTTGCCATTTCACGCAATTCTGAGTCTTTTTCATTAGCTAAAATGTTTTTTGCATCTTCAATATTTGAAATAATTAAAACATATTCATCATAAGCCTCAATAATAGGCTGAAGGTCTTTATATTCCTTATTTAGCTTGATGTATTTATCCATATCAGACACTATAGTTGCATCTGTTAATAGATTTCCAACTTCTAAAAATCGTTTTTTTACATCGCTAAGTTTATCTAAAATTAAATCGTTTGCCATAATCTGTCTCTTAATATATAAATTCGCCCTTTTCGGATTTTATTGTAAGTTTTTTGCTTTCGCTCTTTTCTACCCTACCAATTATTTTTGCGTCAACATTAAAGCTTTTGCTAATCTCAACTACCTGATTAGCAATGTTTTCGGGCAAATATAATTCCATTCTATGTCCCATATTAAAGACTTTATACATTTCTTTCCAATCTGTATTGCTTTGCTCTTGTATCATTTGGAACAACAAAGGAACTTCAAACATATTATCTTTAATAATATGAAGATTATCTACGAAATTTAAAATTTTTGTTTGAGCACCGCCACTACAGTGAATAATTCCGTGAATTTGATTAGAATAATGCTTTAAAACTTCTTTAATAACTGGTGCATAGGTTCGAGTAGGCGAAAGAATCATTTTTCCAACATCTGAATAAGGCTTTTCTAAACTTTCTGTTAATTTTTTCTTTCCTGAATAAACTAATTCTGCTGGCATTGCATTATCGTAGCTTTCGGGATATTTTTCGGCAAGATAATTTGCAAGCACATCATGTCGAGCCGAAGTTAATCCATTGCTTCCCATTCCTGCATTGTAAAAATTTTCGTAGCTTGCACGACCAGTTGAAGAAAGCCCTACAATCACATCGCCTGCTTGAATATTTTCGTTTGTAATTACATCTTTTCTCAACATTCGGCAAGTAACAGTTGAATCAACAATTATTGTTCTAACCAAATCGCCAACATCAGCAGTTTCGCCACCTGTAAGAACAATATTAATGCCATGCTTGCCCATTTCGTCGCAAAACTCTTGAGTTCCATTTATAATTGCAGAAATAACTTCGCCGGGAATTAAATTTTTATTTCGTCCTATAGTTGAAGAAAGCAAAATATTGTCGGTAGCACCAACGCAAAGCAAATCATCAATATTCATAACTATTGCATCAATTGCAATACCTTTCCAAACCGACAAATCGCCTGTTTCTTTCCAATACATATAAGCTAAAGAAGATTTTGTTCCTGCTCCATCGGCATGCATTATATTGCAATAGTTTTCATCGCCAGCCAAAATATCTGGAATTATTTTACAAAATGCCTTTGGATATAATCCCTTATCTATTTTACGAATTGCATTGTGAACATCTTCTTTAGAGGCTGAAACGCCACGCAAATTATATCTGGAACTATCAGTCATTTTAAAATTTTTACAAAAATAATTAATTTTCTGATTTTTTTAGCAGAGAATTTAGTTTTTTACATATTTCAAATCTGGATTTTTCTTGATTATTGCTTGATAAAAAATTTCTTCTATAATAGTTCGAGTGTTTAGTTTTAAAATTTTCCAGTTTTCAGCATCTTTATACACACGGTTTGAATTGAAAACATAAATAAAATCATAATGTGGGTCTGCCCAAACCATAGTGCCTGTATATCCGCTATGTCCGTAAGCTAAATTTGATGAAGAACCAGTACCCAATCCTTTTGTTGTATCGTTTGGAACAGGTTTATCCCAAATCAAGCCTCTTCTGTTTATAAGTGAATCGAATTGATATTTTGTAAATAAATCTATAGTTTCAGAATTTATATAATCGAAATTTCCATAGCTTCCTTTTTCGATAAACATTTCCATAACTTTTGCCACATCGTTAGCCGAAGCGAACAAACCTGCATGTCCTGAAATTCCGCCCAACATAGCAGCTCCTTGGTCGTGAACATAGCCGTGTAATTGTTCTTTTCTAAAAACATTATCTTCTTCGGTTGGCGTAATATTTTTCTTTGAAAATTTTTCTAATGGCGAATAACGCAAAGTCCATGCCCCCAAACGAGAATAAAACTCGTCGTACAAATACTCGTCCATAGATTTTCCTTTAAATTTTTTAATCATTTCTGGGAAAAAATAAAATCCCATATCTGAATAAACATATCTTCCGTATCTATTATGAGGCGAATTAATTATGTCTTGAAAAATTGTGTCGCGATACGAATCTAAAATATAAAAACCTTCGCAAACTCTTGTATTGTAATTTTCTGCTTTTTCTTTTGAATAAATTAAATTTTGAACACTATCGTTTTTAATAGTTTTTTTAAAAAAAGCTTCCCAAGATTTGAATCCTGCTCTATGGGTTAAAATATCAAAAATTTCAAAATCGGCTTTTTTAGTATTTTGCAAAATTGGAATATGTTTAGATAATTTATCGTTCAAAGTAAATAGCTTTTCGTCATAAAGTTTCATAAGTGCTGGTGCAGAACCCACAACTTTAGTTACCGAAGCCAAATCGTATAAGTCAAAATCATTTACTTCAACTTTGTTTGAATAATCGTGATAGCCGAAGGATTTTATATAAAAAACTATTCCATTTCTTGCTGCCACAATTTGTCCGCCCGGAAAAGCTTTGGCGTTAATTGCTTCGTTCATCATAGAATCAACTTTGTAAAGATTTCCTGAATCTACTCCTGCTTCTTCGGGAATGGAAGTGTATTTCAATCTAATTTTCTTAGTATCGTAACCCGAATTTACTGAAAATTTATTTCCTACACTCACAGGCAAACGTCCTAAAGCTGGAATTCCACCAAAAATTAACTGAGCCGACAAATCATTTGTCAATGTCCAATCGTTGTATGAAACAATAATTGCAGCACATTTTTCAGCATTTTTAAAATAAGCCAAAGCATAAGGATTAGCAAACAAGTCTAAAATCACATTGTTTTCTGCACAAATTTCATCAACAAATTCAGTTGTTTGCTTTGAAATTCCAAACTTTCGAGATGCTAAAGAATTTGTGTTGTGAATGCCCACAATTAACAAATTATACTTTTTAAGTTTTGCCTTAAAACCCTGACTACCACTTTTTTTGATTTCAGTTTCAAAATTAAACTCATCAACTTCGGCATAATATTTTAAGCGATTTTGAAAGCTACTCATATTATTAGAACCAAAACTTATGCTTGCAATTTTTAATGTGTCTAATCTTTGTAAAGGAATTAAGGAATTTTTATTTGTAACTAAAGTTAAGGAATTTTCTATCAATTTTTGTTTCATCAACAAAGCCTCTGTATTGTTCAAATCTGAATGCAAATTTTCTAAAGAAATTTCTTCAATTTTATTCAAGCCAACCCAATATTTAGCCATTAAAACTTTTTTGCATCTATTATCGATTTCTTCTTGAGAAATTTCGCCATTTTCTATTGCTTGTTTAATTTTTTCAATAACCAAAGGAACTTCGTTTGGAAAAAGTAAAATATCATTTCCTGCTAAAAGTGCTTTTACATCTGCTTCTCCAGCTTTAAAACCTCCGGTAATTCCGCCCATATTAAGAGCATCAGTAAATACTAAACCTTTAAATCCCATATTGGTTTTTAAAAGTTCGTTTATTGTTTTGGGCGACAAAGAACTTGGCAAATTTTTGGAAGAATCAATTGCAGGAACAAATAAATGCGACACCATAACAGAAGCAATTCCTTTATCAATCAAGTATTGAAATGGGTACAACTCCAAAGTATCTAAACGCTGAAAACTGTGATTAATCACTGGCAGAGCTTTGTGAGAATCAACATGAGTGTCGCCATGCCCGGGAAAATGTTTAGCACAAGCCAAAACTCCATTGTCTTGCAAGCCTTTCATATAATAATATGATTTTATGCTAACATTATACTTATCTTCGCCAAAAGATCTGTCGTTAATTACAGGATTAAGTGGATTGTTGTTTACATCGCAAACAGGCGAAAAGCTAACATGAACTCCTACTCTTTTCAACTGTCGAGCAAATTCAGCTCCCATTTCATAAATAAGCTCATTATCTTGAATTGCTCCCAACATCATTTGCCGTGGATAAAGCACGGTAGAGTCCAATCTCATGCTCAAAGACCACTCCGCATCCATTGAAATTAAAAGTGGCAACTCAGAATTTGACTGATATTTATTCAACAAAACAGCTTGCCTATGCGGACCGCCTTGCATAAAAATTAAACCGCCGATTTTATAATTTTTTATTAAACTTAAAATATGTTCTTCGTGAGACTTGCCTTTATTGGAATATGCAGGCAGCATTAATAGCTGTGCGATTTTCTCATCTTGTGTTAAAGTATTAAAAACTGAATCAACCCAAGGATTATTTTCGTCTAAAAACGAAGGTGGTTTTGTTGTTCTCTTTGTTGGAAAATCGTTGGTTTTATAGCTAAAAGAAGTGGTAACCAAGCAAAGTACAGAAGTTAAAAAAATTACAAAAGACATTCTCCACATAATTCAATATTTTTAGTTGCAATATGCTAAGATTTAACGAAATAAACGATTGACTTATTTTGTTTTTTTAACAATATAAAGTTAATTTAAAAAATATTATCTTAGCGATTGAATTTTTTAAGTTTAATACATGAAAAAATATAGATATTTATTTTTAATAATTGTGGTTTTTAGTTTAGGCTTTAATGCTTGCGACACCGATAAAAACCGCTGTATGAAATCTACTGGCGAAATTACAACTGAAAAAATCTATTTAGATGATTTTAATAAAGTGCAAATTAAAAGCGATTTTGAAATTACATTTATCACTGGTAGCGAACATATTTTAAGTATTAATTGTGGCGAAAATTTAATTCCATTTATTAGTCACGAAATTGAAGGCAAGGAATTGATTTTAGAAAATAGAAACACTTGCGAATGGCTAAGAAAAAGAATTAAACCAAAATTAACCATTACTTGTCCTAACTTAAAAGAAATTACAATAAACGAAACTTGCGATTTAAAAACTTTAGATAGTTTATATTTTAATACTCTCTCGATACAAAACTGGGCAGGAATTTTAACTACAGACATGATTTTGAGTGGCGACAGTTTGTATTTTAGAAGTCATGCCTCCACAGGCGACTACAAACTTGAAGGCAGATGTAATTACGCATATATTTACAATGTAGGAAACGGATATTTTAAAGGAAGAAAATTGTTTTGCAAAGATATTCATGCTGTTCACAAATCACTTGGCGATAGCGAAATTAATCCTATCAAAAAATTAATTATAGAAGATATAAAATACGGAAAGCTTTACTCCTTCGGCACTGAATGTCCTGAAATAATTAGCTATGCTGAGGAAGGGTGGCAGGAAAAGTTTGAAAACATAGGTTGCTCAAAATAAGTTGAAAGTTCATAAAGTTCGTAAAGTTTGTAAAGTTCGTAAAGTTAAAAGTATATAAAGTTTTTAAAGTATGAAGTTTAACAGATTTGAGGAAATTATGGCTTGGCAAAAAGCTAAAGATTTAACAGTTAGAGTATATTCATTATTTAAAGAAAGTAAAGATTTTGAATTTAAAAACTAAATACAAAGTGCTTCTATTTCTGTAATGAATAATATTGCTGAAGGGTTTGAACGTAAAAGCAATAACGAATTTAAGCATTTTTTATTTATAGCCAAAGGTTCTTGTGGCGAAATTCGCTCTATGCTATATTTAGCAAAAGATTTAAACAAAATATCTGATGATGATTTTAAATTACTTTTTGCAATGTCAGAAGAAGTTTCAAAAATGCTTTCAGGTTTAATAAAGTGTTTGTAGAGTTTGTAAAGTTTGTAAAGTGTGAAGTTTAAGAGATTTGAGGATATTATGACTTGGTAAAAAGCTAAGGGTTTGAACAAAATATTTTATGACTAATTTTTCTTAAAAGTTGAAAAATGAGTTAAAAATGGATATAATTAATTCTTTAAACTTTGACGAAACCCACAAACTAACTCCACTTTACAAACTTTTAACTGATTTCATTGTGTTGCCCTTACGGACAAACTATTGACAATCAAATACTTGCCTTCTTTATAAACTTTATGAACTTTACGAACTTTACAAACTAACAGCAATCATCTTTGCTTTAGCACAAACGAGTCCGCCGGCTTCCATTTTCATATTAACTATAGCTTTTCTTTCTCCAATTTCTTCAAGTATTGAGGTAACTGTTATTTCTTCATTCATAGGAAGTGGTTTTTTAAAATCAATTTCTAATCTTGCTGTAACAAAACGCCCTATTACAGTATTTTCTGTAAGTTCAAGTCCTTTTTTATTATGAGCAAACCAAGCAGCAGAAGCAGTTCCATGACAATCAAAAATAACCGCTATCATGCCTCCAAAAAGATTGTCTGGAACTCCACCTGTATATTTATTTGCTGGCGTAAACCTACAAATACATTGGCTTCCATCTTCATTCGGATAAGTCTTTAAATGTAAACCTTCTTCATTTTTTGGTCCACAACCCCAACAATGCTGAAATCTTTCACCATAAGTATCTTGTATTGCTATTTTTTTCTTTTCCATAACCATAATTTTACACCCTTTCCAACTTTTAACTGATTACGCGCAGCCTCTTTACCTTCGGTGAGCTCGTAAACTCGGTTCAACTTTTAACACTTCAACTACGTTCAGTGCATCGCTTTTAACTTTTAACTGGACTTTCAGTCCAATTCCTCGTGTTAAAAGCATTAAAATTAGCACTGCCCACATTCCATGATTTCCAATATAATGTTTTGCTAAAAATAAAAGTGGAACATATATTATCAAAATTGAAATAATCATAACATTTCTCATTATTTTCGACTCTGTAATTCCGATGTAAATTCCATCATAAATAAAGGCTGCAAAACCTGTAATTGGGATTAACCAAACCCAAAAATGATAAGTTTCAAAAAGACTAATTACTTGAACATCATCGGTTAAGATTTGCACAATTTGTTTGGAAAAGAACACATAAACAACAGAAAAAATAATAGCTACCAACAGTCCTAATCTCAACGATTCTTTTATTGTTTCTTTTAAAAGTTTTGGATTTGCTGCTCCTTTATATTTTCCGGCAATGCTACCGCCTGCATTTGCAAAACCATCGGCAAAATATGAGAAAAACCATAAAAACTGTAACATCACAGAGTTTAAGGCTAAGATTTCGTCGCCAAAATCGGCAGAAACAATATTAAATAAGAAAAAACTTCCTGTGAGTAAGATAGAACGCACAAAAATATCTTTACTAATATTAAAGAACTTCTTTATTTCATCAAATTTTAAAATGGATTTTTTATCTATATAAGACAAATAAGATTTGTATTTTTTTACATAAAATAAAATTGAAGAAATCAGTCCTAAATATTGTGCAACAACAGTTCCAAGTGCCACTCCTTTTACTCCCATTTTAAAATAAATTACGAAGAAAAGACTAAAAGCAATATTTGCGAGACTTATTATCAAGGTTACCCACATAGGCGTTTTAGTGTCTTGCATTCCCACAAACCAACCCATAAAACCAATAACTGCCAGGCTTGCTGGTGTTGCATAAATTCTTACATAAAAATATTCAGAAGCATATTTTAAAGATTCTGGCGAAGAATCAAACATACTTATTAAAAGCCTTTCTAACGGTGTTTGCAAGGCTATTAACAACAATCCACTAAGAACGCCAAGAATAATTGCTCTAATTAAAATTGAATTTGCCTCTCTAAAATTCGAAGCTCCATAGGCTTGTGCTGTGAGTCCATTTGTACTCATTCTTAAAAAACCTAAGCCCGAATATATAAAAGAAAAAACTACGCTTGCAAAACCAACACCGCCAATATAAGCCGCCGAGCCTAAACGACCGACTAAAGCTATATCAACCAAACCTACTAAAGGTACGGTAATATTGCTGATAATTGCAGGGTAAGCTAAATTTAAAATTTGTTTTCTCAAGGCATTAATATTCTCTAACAATAAAAATATCGTAATCTCCTAAATATTTAAAGCCATATTTATCATATAGATTGCGGGCTACAACATGTTCTCTATGAACTTCTAATTTTATTTGCAAACCTACTTTTCTGGCAAATTCCATAGATTTGTCCATTAATAATTTGCTTAATCCTTTGCCTTGTAGTTCGGGATGAATACAAAAATGATGCAAATAAAGCCTTCTACCATCATTTGTAATCCATGAAGTGCCAATCATAACATCGTCATTAAAAAGAAGATACAAGGCACCGCCCATTTTTATTGAATTAAGAATTATTTCCAAATTATCTCCACGATAAGCTCCGCCCATGTCGGTCAACTGCCACAGGACATTCATTTCGTCGTAGTGCTTTGGTTCAAAATCTTTAATTTGTAAATTCATATTTCTTTAATTTAAATCGCTTTTTCACAAAATTTACAAATATAGTTTTTATCTTAAAATTTCAGAATAAAATTGATTAAACATGTTTAAACTTTCTTGTTTAGCTTCATCAAAATTATAATCCATGCAGTTTGTTAAATAATTAACTAAGTCGAAATTGGGATATAAATGTTTATTTTTTTCAGCAATTTGCTTTCGATTTTCAAATCCAGATTTCAAAATTTTGTTAAACTCTTTTAAAAAACTATCACTCACCTTATTGTTTGCAACCCAAACGGCAAAAATCGCTGGTTTACCTGTAAATTTAAACCATTCTTCGGCAATATCATATTTGTATTTTATAGAATTACGGAAATTTAAAGCTCTATCTCCAATAATAACTGCAGCAGTATCTTCTTTTATTAAATCTTTAAAATTTCCGTCAGCATTTTGATAATTATATTTTATTTTCCAAAATTTTTCTGCCAAAATCTTAATATATTTTACCGAACTTCGTGAATGATAATCTAAAATTATGGTTTTAATTTCTTCTTTAGTTTTTTGCGATACCAATAGTACTGACTCAACTTTATTTTTTGCTGCCAAACAAAAATCGCTAATAATTCTTGTGTTTTCGGGAATAGGAAATGCTCCTATTGGCACTAATGAAATATCTGCTTCTCCTGTAAAAATATCTTCGGCACACATAGCAGGAATACGTTCTTGTAAAATTGCATTTTTTGCTACAAACTCAGAATTATACAAAGCCTCTTTAAAAGGCAAAGTATTTGAGTAAGAAACTAAAGAAATTCTATACATTGTTTTTTGCTACAAAATTAATTAAATATTAGGTTTTTAAAGTGATTTAATTTTATATTTTTGTAGAAATATAAATATTTTGAAAGTGGAAAATTTAATTTTAGACAATTCTGCACATTTTTTTTTAATTGCTGGACCTTGCGTAGTAGAAAATGAAGAAATCACATTACATACTGCAAAAGTTCTAAAAGATTTATGCAAAAAACACAATATTCAGTTAATTTTTAAATCTTCGTACCGCAAAGCTAACCGCAGTAGTGTAAATTCATTCACAGGTTTAGGCGATGAAAAAGCTTTAGAAATTTTATCAAAAGTAAAACAAGAATTAAAACTACATATTTGTACAGATATTCACTCGCCCGAAGAAGCCGAAATTGCTGCAAAAGTTGCTGATATTGTACAAGTTCCTGCTTTTTTATGTCGCCAAACAGACTTGCTTATTGCTGCTGGAAAAACTGGAAAATTTGTGAACATAAAAAAAGGACAATTTTTGTCTCCCGAATCAATGAAATTTGCCACAGAAAAAATTCTTTCTACAGGAAATAAAAACATTATGCTAACAGAACGCGGTACTACCTTTGGCTATAATGATTTAGTAATTGATTTTAGAGGAATTCCTAAAATGAAAACTTTTGGCTTTCCTGTTGTGCTTGATGTTACTCACAGTTTACAACAACCAAACCAATCAAGTGGCGTTACTGGCGGTCAGCCAGAAATGATTGAGTACATGGCAAAAGCTGGTCTTGCTGTTGGTGCTGACGGACTTTTTATAGAAACTCACCCCGAACCCAAAAAAGCACTATCAGATGGTGCAAATATGCTAAAATTAGATTTAGTTGACGACTTATTAGAAAAACTTGTGAAACTTAGAAAAGCTTTGAAATAAAAGATTTAAACTAAGGCTTCCCACAAAACTTCGATAGGATGTAAAGATTTTTTGCCAGTTCCACTTTCTATCTGACAACGGCAACTTGTTCCAACAGCTACAATAACTGTATCATCATCTGCATTTCTAACTTCTGGGAATAATACCAACTCTCCTATTTTTTGCGATAAATCATAATGTTCTTTTTCGTAACCAAACGAACCTGCCATACCACAACAACCACTTGGGATTTCGGCAACTTTATAATTTTTAGGAATTGATAATATTTGCTTGGTAAATTTGGTTGTAATCAATGATTTTTGCTGACAATGCCCATGAAATTTAATTTTCAACTCTGCATCTGTAAAAGAATTAGCAGAAATATTCCCTTTTTCAAACTCAGCAGCAATAAATTCATCAAATAAAAATGAGTTTTGTGCAATATCCTGAGCAGCATTTTTATTTTCAGCATTAACTAAATCAGGATATTCGTCTCTAAAGCTCAATATTGCCGAAGGTTCTATTCCAATCAAAGGTGTCTCAGACGAAATAATATTTTTTAAAATTTCGATATTTTTATTTGCAAGTTTTTTTGCACGCCTTACCAAACCTTTGCTCAACCAAGTTCTTCCGCTAAAATTTATTGGTGCAAGTTTTACTTGATAGCCGAGTTTTTCAAAAAATAAAATTGTTTTTATTCCTAAATCACTTTCTAAATATTTTGTAAATTCGTCATTAAACAAATAAATAGTTTTTATAGGATTTGGATTTTCAAATTTTTGTTTTCCCTTGTACAATTTCTTAAATCCAGTTTTATGCATCAATGGAAATTCAATTTTTTGATTAAAACCAATTATACTTTTTAAAATTTTTGAGAAAAACTTATTTTTTAGAAAAATATTTACAAAACCCGGCAAAGAGGCAAATATTTTATAAACAACTGGCAAGTAAGCAACTGCAAACGAACGCAACGGAACTCCATTTGTATCATAATAATGTTGCAAAAACTCCATTTTCAATTTTGCCACATCTACACCTGAAGGACATTCAGACTTACAAGCCTTGCAAAGCAGGCACAAGTCTAAAACTTCGTATAATTCTTTTGAGTTAAAGGGCTTATTGTTAGTTGAATTTGTAAGAACTTCTCTCAACATATTTGCACGTGCTCGTGTAGAGTTTTTCTCATCTTTAGTTGCCTGAAAACTTGGACATAAAGTTCCTCCAATAATATGAGATTTGCGACAATCGCCAGAACCGTTACATTTTTCTACAGCGCGCATATAGCCACCTGTCGAAGAAAAATCAAATATTGTTTTTATTTCTTTTGTTTCAACACCCGGTTTATATCTCAACGAAGTATTCATTGGTGGAGTATCCACAATTTTATTTGGATTAAAAATATTTTTTGGATCCCAAACATTTTTTATTTCCTTAAAAACATCATACAACTTTTCTCCCATCATCAAAGGAATAAACTCGCCACGCAAACGTCCGTCTCCATGTTCGCCACTCAAAGAGCCTTTATATTTTTTTACCAATTTGGCGGTTTCTAAAGCTACGGTTCTGAAAAGTTCTACATGTTTTTTGTCTTTCAAATTTAAAACTGGACGCAAATGCAGTTCACCTGTTGCAATGTGAGCGTAATAAACGCAATCTAAGCCAAGTTTTTGCATTAACTCCTCAAATTCTTTTATAAATGCAGATAAATCTTCTGGTCTAACCGCGGTATCTTCAATAACTGGAACAGGTTTAGCATCGCCGGGCATATTTGACAAAACACCTAATCCTGCTTTTCGCAATTCCCAAACCCTTGCAATATCGCCACCATAAACCCTTGCATAATCATAGCCCAAAGATTTTGAACGCAATTCTTTTTCTAATTCGTCTGCTTGCTTATTTATTGTTTCAATATCATCGGCAAACCATTCTACTATAAGAATTGCAGCTGGGTCGCCATTTATAAAAAATCTGTTTCTATTTTGCTTAATATTTGCTTTTGATAAATCCAACACTTTTTTGTCCATCAATTCTATAGAAGCTGGAGAGTGTTTTAATGCGACAAGATTTGCTTCAAAGACTTCGTGTAAACTTTTTGTATGCACACACATTAAAGCTTTGGTTTTGGGTGGCAAATCAACCAAATTTAGTTTTACAGAGCTTGTAAAAGCTAAAGTTCCTTCAGAACCTGCTAAAAGTTTACACATATTAAATTTCTCGTTTGAATTACCAAAAATTTCGCTGTCTGCAAGCAAATCCAAAGCATAGCCTGTATTTCGTCTTTTAATTTCTTTGTCTGGATATTGCTTTGAAATTTCTTCAAGAATAATTGGGTCTGTTAGCAAAGTTTTTAATTGTCTATAAATTTCGCCTTCGAGATTTTGCAAATTACATTTTTCTTCAAATTCGGCTTTAGAAATTTCTCCAAAATGAGCTTCAGAGCCATCACTCAAAATACAGTCCATTTCCAAAACATGGTCGCGAGTAGAACCGTAAATTAAAGAATGTGCGCCGCAGGAATTATTTCCAATCATTCCACCAATCATACAGCGATTAGAAGTCGAAGTTTCTGGTCCGAAAAATAGATTTTCTTTTGCTAAAACTTTATTTAGCTCATCTAAAACCACACTTGGCTCAAGTTTCACCCATTTTTCGGGTTTATTAATTTCTAAAATTTTATTAAAAGCCCGCGAAGTATCAACCACAATTCCATTCCCAACAACCTGACCAGCCAAAGATGTGCCTGCTGCTCTTGGAATTAAACTTAAATTGTGCTTATTCGCAAATTTTACAATAGCAATTAAATCGTCTTTATTCTTAGGAAAAACAACAGCTTTAGGAATTTCGCGATAAGCAGAGGCATCTGTAGCATAAAGAGTTATGTAAATATTATCAACTTGAACTTCGCCTTGTATCTCTTTTTTAAGTGCTTCTAAGATTTGCATTTAATAAAATTTTAGACCACAAAGATAAATTAATTCAGTTAAAAGTTAAAAGCGATGCACTGAACGTAGTTGAAGTGTTAAAAGTCGAAAGCGGATTTGGGATTTTGGATTTTGGATTTTGGATTTAAAGAGTTTTTAGTTTTTAGTGGTGAGTTTTTAGTGGTGAGTTTTTAATTTTAAATGGATTTTGGATTAAACTAATTAAGAATTGAGAATTGAATAATTTAGCTTCGCTACATTTTCTATCGTCTCTCGGCAGAGTTCAAACAAGTTTGGCTCTGCACTTGCTCCTTAGAAAATTGAGAATTGTTTCAGTTAAAAGTTTGATTTTGAATAAATCTATGTCAGAAGGACGACTGCCAAAGGTTTGTCCGTAAAACAATAATGATTTAGGTGTTTTTGTTCTAAAATATGTTACATAAATTCCTTTTTTACAGAGATAATGTGCAATTTGTTTTATCACAGAATAGAGTTTTTGGAAAAATTGAAAATCATCTTTTATTTAAAATTATTTAAATTCTTTGTCTGTCTTCATTTTCCTTGTAGTTCTTATGATATAATTCAATAAAAGTAATTTTTTCTTCGTTTGGAAAGTAAGCATAAATTAATCTTAAACCTGAGTTTACTCCTTTACCTTTTAATGATTTACAAGCAATTTTTCTAACTTTAATAATGCGTGTTTCCAAACTTAGGTTATCGATACGAAAACTAAATGGTTGACGTTCAAGCGGTTTCTTTCTTAAAATCGTTTTTATTTCATTTAGGTCTTCATTTAAAGTTCTATATTTTTTTAACAAGAATTTTAAATCTTTTTCAAATTCAGGTAGCTGATTGAAATCCATAGTTTAATCATTTTCGTCTTCGTAAATTCTTACGGAATAAGGTAACTCTCTATAAAAAGCCAATTCATAACTTATATAATCTCCTTCTTCTGTAACTTCCCAAGGCAAGTCTTTGTGAGAATATTCGCTAATCATAGTTGCCGACCAGTCGCTCATTTGTTCTATAACTCCGTCAATAACTTCCTTTTCACTTGCTTTTAGTTTAGTTAAATCAGCTTTTACTAAAGGTAAATATCGAGTTTGAGGATAGCCATGATATTCTGTTTTTACTTTTTGTAATTGTCCTTTCTCAAGCATTTGGTTAATAATCGCATCTAATTTTTGTGGAACAGGTCCATAAGGTAATTTGCGATATTTGGCACCTGTTAAATGCTCTTCGTAAAGCTCATAATAATTAAAATCAGAGAAATAAAGCAATTTATAAAGAACTGTTTCTCCAACATTTGGTTTGCCAGCACAACGTTCAAGTATATAAAGCAATATGTTTTTAAATTTGTTAACTTGTAATTTAGGTACAGAAATTCTTTCTCCTGATTTTTTTTCTTCTTTTTCTTCTTTCACATCAATATTTTTAATAGCAGAAAAATTCTTAGACATAAAATCATCAAGTGAAAATTTTAAAATCATAGATAGCTTTTGTAATTCAAGAATATCAACATTTCTATTTCCCAACTCAATTTGAGCTAATGATGAACGGGAAATTTCAAGTCTATTAGCCAATTCTTCTTGAGTAAATCCTCTTGTTTTTCGTAGTTCACTTATTCGCTGACCGATTTGCTTTTGCGATAAATTTGTTTTCATATTTTATTTTTTTGGTTTTTCACACTGCAAAGATAACAAATGTTCTAATACTAAACAAACATTTGTTCTAATTTATAACAATTTTACATATAAACTTTAATTTTGCTCTACAACCGATTGGGGATTTGGTGATTTATGATTTCGGATTTGGGATTTTGGATTTGAGGATTTTGGGATTTACGATTTAAGGTGGCTAAACGAGTTTATAAAATTGTTTTTTTAGTTAAAATTTATTTTTACAGCTTATTAAAATATTTAACATTATTTTAAAGTGTTTATTAAAATATTTTACCAATCTTGCAGTTTTATTATTACACATAAACACATTAATAATGAGACATTTAATAAAAAGTGTTTTTCTCGCTTTAGTGCTTGTAAGTTTTAGCTTAATAGGCAAGGCTCAGGTTTCCCAAATTACTATCAAAGCACAGATAATAGATGAGAATGATGAAATTGTTCCTGCTGCTACTGTAATGTTACTAAACAGCAAAGATTCCACTTTAATAAATTACACAACTTCTGATTCTCAGGGTAATTTTAGTTTTAAAAACGTGAAAAACTCTGGCTATCTTTTAAAAATTTCTCATGTGAGTTTTATGCCGGTGCAAAAAAACATTCCTATTTCTAACCAAGCAACTGTGGATTTAGGCATTATAAAACTTGAACCTATAGCTGAAATTTTAATGGAAGTTGTAATTAAATCAGCTCAAGCTCCTATATTTATTAAAGGCGATACTGTTGAATATGATGCTCGTCTATTTAAAGTTCCGCCGGGTTCTACAGTTGAAGATTTGTTAAAACGTTTGCCGGGAATTGATGTGGACGTAAGTGGTAATATTTCTTCTCAAGGCAAAGATATCAGACGTGTTTATGTAGATGGTAAAACTTTTTTTGGTGATGATCCAAAAAGTGCCACAAAAAACCTTGATGCTCAAGCAATTTCGAAAGTTCAAGTTTATGACGACAAATCAGAACAAGAAAGACTTACTGGAATTGCAGACGGCAACAAAGAAAAAGTAATGAATCTTGAATTAAAAGACGAATTTAAAAAAGGACATTTCGGGAAAGCTACATTAGCAGGTGGATTTGATGACTATAGAAAAAAACTACTTTGGGCATCAAAAGCTAATTTTAATAGATTTAACGAAAAACATCAACTTTCAATAATTGGCTTTGGTAACAATGTCAATCAAACAGGAGTAAATTGGGACGATTACTCTGAATTTAAAGGAAGTGCTGCTTTTTCGAATAGAGATAATGGTGATTTTGGATTTGGCGGTGATGGTAGTGGTTTCCATGTCATGGAAATTGGAGGCGGAGGAATTATGGGTTATTTTGATGGGAAAGGATTTACTAAAAATTATGGAGGTGGCGTAAATTATAATTACAATACAAAAAAAATAAACTTTAATGCTTCTTACTCCTATAATCAAACAGATTTGAATTCAGAAACTTTTGCTAATAGGCAAACTTTTTTAACTGACACATCATATTTATTAAATACAAATTCAGCCAGTGATGTTTTTAGAAATTCTCACAACATTAGCTCAAGAATTGAACATAACATTGACTCCAGCAATACTTTAATTTTTAAAATTTATGGAAGGTTTTCGGGAAATCGTTCAATTGATACTAGAACTCAGTTGTTTAAAACAATTTTAGACCAAAATATTAATAAAAATTTTACTAACGAAACCGACACTCTTGACTCAAAAGTAATTAACACTTTAGCTATTTATAATCATAGTTTTAAAAAGAGAGGCAGAAAATTTGCTATTAGTGGAGCTTTTAATTACTACCAATCTGGAAGAATGGAAAATTTAATAAATAAAAATGAGTTTTTTTCAGCCACAACAGAATTAGAACAAATAAATATTTTAAACTCTAAAGACAATGATGATAACACAATAAAATCTAGCGTTTTGTATGTTGAACCACTATCGAAAAGATTTTCTATATTCGGTTTTTATAATTTTAGAAACTACAGCACACAATCTAAAAATCTTGGAACAGATGCCTTAACAAATTACATTATGGTTGATAGTTTGAGCATTTATTATCAAAATAAAGAAATGTTTAATCGAGTTGGAACAAGCATAAATTATAATTGGGAAGGATTAAATATTTCTTTAGGCGGGGCTTTTCAATCAATTAATTTGTTTAACAAATACTCTGTAACTGAAAATTCTCCTCTATTAGTACCAGAATTAACAAAGACATATAACAACTTTATTCCTAATTTTACCACATATTATGAGTTTCCCAACAATTTGCATATAAACTTAGGATATTCTTACGACATAGATGTTCCAAGTATTAGTTATCTGCAACCAATTCCAAACCTAAGTAATAGATTTTATAAAACGGAAGGAAATCCTGACTTAGAGCCAGAGTCATATCACTCAACAGATATATCGTGGACATATTGGAATCAAGCTTCATTTACAAACATTCATGCTAGTGTATATTACTACTATTACGACAGCCAAATTGTTTACAATCAAGAAACAAAATTTGTTGAAGGCTTAGGATATACAACAATAATGAAACCCGAAAATCTTAGCGGTGGACAATCTGTTACAGCATATTTATGGTCTAGTATGCCAATTGTAAAAACAATATTAACTTTAAGGCTTGGTGGTTCATACTCATACAGAGAATCGCCTGTTTATATCAATTCTATAAGAAATACCACAAATACAAATTCATACAGATTAAATCTAGGATTTAATTTAACTTTAAGTTCAAAATTAAGCCTAAGTTTGGGTTCTTCAGGTTCATTATCTGATGTTTCTTATTCAATTCAAACAAGTCAAAATCAAAATATTATAAATTTAAGTGCAAGCACTGGTATTAAATGGCAATTTGCTAAAAAATCTTTCTTTGAAGCAAATTATGATTTTACAAAATATCAAAATGACAGATTTGAATTAAATGAAGTCTTACATTTGGCAAATGCATCGATTAGACAAATACTTGGTAAAAACAATAAATTTGAACTACGCTTAGCTGTTTTCGACTTATTAAATCAAAATAAAATGATTAGTCAAACACCTGGAAGCAATTATATTGAGACCAGTATTTCGCCAACTTTAGCTAGATATTACATGTTAAGTGTATCATATAATATTAAAGGTTTTGAAACAAAAAAGAAACAAATGTGGTGGTAATTTAAAATTTAAAAACATAATAATATGAAATATTTAATCTTTATTATAGCAATAGTTTTAATCACATTAAACACTAATGCTCAAGAGCTTAGCGGAACAATAAAATATGAAATCAAACACGATTGGGTAAAAAAAATTAATTCTGTAAAATATTTAAGTCAAAGCGAAAAAGACAAAGCATCTTACATGTGGGGAACACATAGCGAATACACTGAATATGCTGTTTTATGTTTCGACAAAAACACTTCCCGCTACGAAAAAATTGAAGATGAAAATAAAGAAGGTTCCTGGGCGTGGAGAAGCGAAGAATATATCATTTACAGGAATTTAGAAGAAAATACTACTTACGATTTAATTAGAGAAGTAAACAAACTTTTTGTAATAAAAGATGAAATTCAAAATCCAACTTGGAAAATTTTAAATAATATCAAAGAAGTTGCCGGTCATATTTGCATGGACGCTATGTATATAGACCCGATAAAAGGAAATAAAATCGTTGCATGGTTTGCTCTTGATATGCCTGTTCCTTTTGGTCCAGATAGATTTGGAGGCTTGCCAGGTATGATTTTAGAAATTGATATAAGTGAAGGAGCTTTGGTGATGACTGCTACAAAAATTGAAAACAAAGATGTGAGTGAATTTTTAGTTAAGCCAAAACATAAGAGAAAGGTTAAAATTCATAACGAAGAATATTACACAAAATTAATTTCCGATCAAGTTGAACAAGCTAAAAAGGCAGAACGTCCATATTTTTGGCAAATAAGATATTAGTCTTCACTTATCACACCATCTTTTATTGTAAAGATTTTATCTGTCAATTTTGCATGCTCAATATTGTGAGTAACAATAACAAAAGTTTGAGCAAATTCTTCTCTTAATCCAAAAATTATTTCGTACAAATCTTTTGCATTTTTAGAGTCTAAATTACCCGAAGGCTCATCTGCCAGAATAATTGAAGGATTATTAATTAATGCTCTAGCAATTGCTACTCTTTGTTTTTCGCCACCAGAAAGTTCGTTTGGTTTATGTTCTGCTCTATCTTCGACTTTTAGTGCAGCCAATAAATATTTTGCTTTTTTTATTAATTCATTTTTATTTGTCCCTGCAATAAATCCTGGAATACATACATTTTCTAATGCTGTAAATTCTGGCAACAAATGATGAAATTGAAAAACAAAACCAATTTCTTGATTTCGAAAATTAGCTAATTTTTTATCTTTTAATCCAACAACATTAGTTTCGTTAATAAACACGCTACCTTTATCTGGTTTTAAAAGTGTTCCTATAATTTGCAAAAGCGTAGTTTTTCCAGCTCCACTAGCACCTAATACAGAAACAATTTCAGATTTTGCAATTTGCATATTTATGCCTTTTAAAACTTCTAAATTGTCGTAAGATTTGTAAATATTTTCGATTTTTATCATAGTTAAAATATTTTCGTAAAGTTAAAATTAAAATTTTATCTTAATAACTATTTTTAAAAACTTATTTTTTCTTAACAAAGATAGTCATTTATAAGCTTTTAAAACAAAAAAAAGTTATAAACATTTTTTTCAAACCCCATTGTGGATAAAAGTTTATTATATTTTCGTCAAAAAATTTTTTAAGCCAATTTCTAAGCAGTATTTTTGAAGTAAAATTTCAGATATATTTATGGCAATTAATAATAAAAAACAAAGCAGTTCGAAATCAGAAGCAAACATTGATAGTTTAAATGCTATTTATGGAAAAATGCCTCCACAAGCCACAGATATAGAAAAGGCAGTTCTTGGAGCATTATTAATTCAAAGTGATGCAGTTTTTAATATTTTAGACATTTTAAAGCCAGAATCATTTTACGATCCTGCTCATCAAGAAATATTTCAATCAATTAGAGATCTTGGCACTAACCACAAACCTGTTGACATTATAACAGTTGCTCACGAACTAAAATCTCGCGACAAATTAGATATAATTGGTGGAGAATATTATCTTGCCGACCTTACCGATAAAGTTGCAACAGCCTCTCACTTAGAGTATCACGCAAGATTGGTTCATCAAAAATATATTCAAAGAGAACTTATCAAAGCTTCGGCTGAAATACAAAAACGCTCATACGACGAAAGCCAAGATGTAGAAGAATTAATAAATTTTGCTGAAAGTGAAATTTTTAATATTTCTGAAGGAAATATAAAAAGTGAAACTGTTAAGTTAGACACAATTTTAGGCAAAGCTTTAGAAGCAATTGACGAAGCTGCAAAAAATAAAAATAAACTTCTAGGTCTTCCAAGTGGATTTTCGGATATTGATAGAATTACTTCGGGCTGGCAACCTTCAGATTTAATTATTATTGCTGCTCGTCCATCTATGGGAAAAACGGCTTTTGTGCTATCTATGGCAAGAAACATGGGAGTTGATCATAACAAACCAATTGCTATTTTCTCATTAGAAATGTCTTCTAAACAACTAGTTAATCGTTTGATAGCTGCCGAATCCGAAATTTCAAGCACTAAACTAAGAACTGGAGATTTACAAGATCATGAGTGGACACAACTTAATCAAAAAGTAAAAAATTTAGAAAACGTACCTATTTTTATTGATGACACGCCAGCAATTTCAATTTTTGAACTTAGAGCTAAATGCCGAAGATTGGTTAGAACACACAATATACAAGGAATTATAATTGACTATCTGCAACTTATGACTACTGGAGTTGACATGAAAGGAAACAGAGAACAAGAAGTTGCAACTATTTCACGTTCTTTAAAAGCAATAGCAAAAGAATTAAACATACCAATTATTGCATTATCTCAATTAAACCGCTCGGTAGAATCACGCTCTGGCGACAAAAGACCTCAACTTTCAGACCTTAGAGAATCTGGTGCAATAGAACAAGATGCCGATATGGTTTTGTTTATTCATAGACCTGAATATTATGGATTTATGACTAATAACGATGGAGAATCGCTAAAAGGATTGGCAGAAATTATTATTGCAAAACATCGTAATGGAGCAACAGATACCGTTAAATTAAAATTTAAAAAAGACTTTGCAAAATTTTCTGACTACGATAGATTTGACATGAGCGATACTAGCGCTATATTTGAATCCAAAATGAATGATAGTGCATTTGATGACGGCAACACTTTTGAAAGTAATGAAAATTTTGACTCCGATTTTCTTAGTCCAAATGATGAGTTCTAAAATAAAGATTGACCCATTTTTAAACTAGTTTTTAATTCTAACTTCATATTTTCAAAAATATCAGACTCTAACAATAATATTACACTAGAACCCATTTCGAAATATCCTATTTCTTCTCCTTTTTTAATTACTACTTCTTTTTTATATTTTTTTTCTGCTACAATTCCACGTTTAATATTTGTTTGCAATTCAGAATCAAAAGACAATTTAACTTTTCCTACAAACAAAGCTCCTACAAGAACACAAGCAAATTTTCCATATTCAGAATTCCCAAAAAGTACTATTCTTTCATTTCTACAATAGACTCTATTTCTCTTATTTATTGTTTTTTCTTTTACTGGTCTTAAAGTTCCTGGCAAATATACTGCTGACTCTATTTTCATATCAAAGCTTGCATGCACTCTATGATAATTTGCTGGCGACAAATAAAAAACAGCATAAGATTTTAAACCATCATAATCACTAATTATTAACTCATCTATAAAATAATGTTTGTGTTTAACATATATTTTATTTTCAGATGAAATTTTTCCAAAATCAAATAAACTACCATCAATTGGTGATACTATGCCATTACTTATTGGACGAACTCCTACCTTTAATTTCCTTGTAAAAAAACTATTAAAACTTTCAAATCCATTTTCGGGAACAACAAAATCATTCAAATCTATTTTATAATATCTTTTATACAATTTAATTACGGCGTTTACTAAGCATCTTGGCTTTTTTATATTTGAAAATTTGCCTATAAAACGCGAACTTAAATTTCTGTAATTTTGCTTATTATTTTTAGAATTCGACATTATTTGTTATTATAAAAATTCATAGTTCTCTCTATTCCAAGAATAGGAAAACTTAGGATTGCTTCAATTGCTAATTCAATTCTAGCTGGTAGTAAAAGTTTCTCTTCTTCTGTCCATTCACCTAAGACATAATCTACTTGTCCGCCTTTGTTAAAATCGTTTCCTATCCCAAAACGTAAGCGATTATAGACATTAGTTCCTAGTGTATATTCAATATGTTCTAAGCCATTGTGTCCGGCACTTCCGCCTTTATTTCTAATTCTTATGCTACCAAATGGCAAAGCTATATCATCAACAACAATCAAAGTTTTTTCTACAGGAACTTTTTCTTTCTTAATATAGTAATCTACAGCTTTTCCACTTAAATTCATAAATGTTGTAGGTTTTACTAAAATCATTGTTTTGCCTCTATGTTTTATATCAGCAACAAAGCCGTATCTTTTATCAGAAAAAGAAGTGCTGGACTTCTTTGCAAGAGTGTCCAGCACTGTATAGCCTATATTATGACGTGTGTTTTTATATTCGTCTCCAGGATTGCCTAAACCTATGATTAAATATTTCACAGTTCAGAACATTAAACGACTATTCGGCAGTTTCAGTTTTTTCTTCTTCACCACCTTCGCCTTCTGCACCTTCTTCGCCTTCTTCTTCACCTGTTGAAGAAACTGTACGTGTTACTACAACTGATACAACTACGTTTGCTTTTGGATCAATAAATTCTAATTTGTCTGATTTTAAATCTCTAACTCTAATAGATTGTCCTATATTCAAAGGAGTAATATCAACTTCAAAATAATCAGGAATATCATCCATTAGCCCCTTAACTGATATTTTTCTGTAGTTTTGTTTTAATCTTCCACCCGATCTTACACCTATAGAGTTTCCAACAGTTTTCACAGGGATTTGAATAATTATAGGTTTTGTAGGAGTAATTTGATAAAAATCAATATGAAGGATACTATCTGTTACTGGATGAAATTGAATTTCTTTCACCATACACATATAGTCTTTTCCATCAACATTGATGTCTGCTAGCATTACTTCCGGAGTATAAACAAATTTTCTAACTGCAGAAAATGGAGTGTAAAAATTTATGTTTTTCTCACCACCGTAAATAACACAAGGAATATTTTCTCCTTTTCTAATTGCTTTTGTTGCTTTTTTTCCAAGCTCTGTACGTAAAGTACCTTGAATTTTAAAATGTTTCATATCAATAAATTTGCGTGCTACTAAGCTTTTGCCACTGCAAAGCCCCATTACACATTTGACAATTTGGACTGCAAAAATAATATATTTTTTAATGCACACAAAATTTATTTCTTATGATACAAATTATTTTTTAGCTATGTATTCTCCAACAAAATTACAGAGATAAAAATTTTAATATTATTTTTGCAAAAATTTACTTAAAATGCTTGAAATAAACTATCGTTTAGCGAATGAAAATGATTTTGCTGCAATTTTAGAGATGATTAAAGAGCTTGCACTATTTGAAAATGCTCCTGATAAAGTTCTGAATACCACAGAAATAATGAAGCAAGAACAAAATTTATTTCAATGTTTTGTTGCAGAAACTAAAGAAAAAGAAGTTGTTGGAATGGCTCTATACTTTTTCGCCTACTTTACATGGGTTGGAAAATCATTATATTTAGATGATTTATATGTAAAACCACAATATAGAGGCAAAGGAATAGGTACTGAATTATTAAAACTAATTTTCAAAACTGCAAAAGAAGAAAATTGCAGGCGATTACGCTGGCAGGTTTTAAATTGGAATACTCCAGCAATAAAAATGTACGAAAAAGTTGGAGCAACCATTGATGCTGGCTGGAGTAATTGCGACTTTGAATATCATCAAATATTAAAATTTTAGCTTAACTCAAACTTTGCTTTTTTAGCATATTTATAACCTATTTCAAAAATTTCTTCCTGATATTTAGTTTTTAAAATATGATATTTAGATAAAGCAGCAGGTTCAAGGAATACAGTGGATTTAGATTTTATATATTTAATATTATTATTCATATTCATTTGAAATGAACGTATTGCAACTTGAAGTAAGGAGTCAAATTTTTGATTTTCGTCATTAGGAAAAACATTAACAGTAATAATATCATCACATAATCTTACTAAAGGCTTCACGGGCAAATTATCAATTAATCCACCATCTACATAATAAGTTTTTCCTATTTTTACTGGTGAAAAAACGACAGGTATAGCCGAAGACGCTAAAATCATATCATGTAAAGGACCTTTGTTTACATATTCTACTTTTCCTGTATTCAAATTTGAAACACAAACATATAGTGGAATATTCAAATCTTCTAAATTAAGTTGTTTAATATTGTTTTCAAGAATTAACTTTAAATTTTCAAGCCCAAAAAAACCGTCTTTTGGAATATGTATTTTCGTAAAATCAGAAAATTTTTTAGTCTTCATGATTTCAAGTGCATCATGTGGAGAGTAGCCAGCACAATAAAAAGCTCCAACAATAGAACCAGCACTTGTTCCAGAAACTATTTCAGGGAAAATTCCCCTTTCATTTAAGGCTTGCAAAACGCCCAAATGTGCAAAACCTCTTACACCACCACCACTTAAAGCTATTCCAATTTTATACTTTTTCATAATTAATATGACTAAATTAAACTCACTACAAATTGTGGATAAAAATAACTAAAAATATTTAAAAATATTTTTAAAATTACAAGTATTTTAACATATTTGCAATAATATGAAAACATATTGTAATAAACTTGCAAAGAGACTACTTATCTGGAGAGTTAGAAAAATTTCAGATAAGAATTTTATGCTAATATTAGCTGTGATTGTAGGTATTGCAGTAGGATTAGCTGCTGTTTTAATAAAAAACTCAGTGCACTTTGTTAGAGAAGTCGCAATATTTTTAAATAATAAGTATTCTTTTAGTTATATCTATATATTTTTCCCTGCCATTGGAATTGGTTTAACCCTTTTATTTGTAAATATTTTCATTAAGAAAAAACTTGGACATGGTATTCCTATGGTACTTTATAGCATTTCTAAAGAAAGAGGAAAAATTGAAAAACACAATATGTTTTCTAGAATTGTTGCAAGCTCTTTAACTGTTGGATTTGGTGGTTCTGTTGGATTAGAGGGACCAATTGTTGGCACAGGTTCTGCTATTGGGAGTAATATTGGACAATTCTAGAAACTAAATTATAGACAACTAATTTTATTAATCGGCTGTGGTTGTACGGGTGCGATAGCTGCAATTTTTAAAGCACCAATTGCTGCAATAGTTTTTACCATAGAAGTTATTATGCTAGACTTAACAATGGGTTCATTAATGCCATTGCTTATAGCATCTATTTCTGCAGCTTTAACTTCATATTTGTTTTTAGGTCAAAACTACGTTTATCACGTGGCAAATATTGACCCTTTCTTCTTAAAAGATGTTCCTTTATACATATTATTAGGAATTGTAGCAGGCTTGCTATCTACTTATTTCTCAAAACTTTATTTGTGGCAAGCAAAACAATATGCCAAAATCAAAACAAAACGTGCAAGATTTATTGTCGGAGTTACAATACTTGGTGTTTTAATATTTCTTTTCCCTTCATTATACGGAGAAGGTTACGAAGTTGTTAACTTAGCATTACACAGCGATATTTCATATATATTCGATGGCGTTTTTTATTCACAATGGCAAAGTTTTTTAGGCATATGTATAATTATTCTTTTAATACTATTAACTAAAGCCTTTGCAACTGGAGCAACATTTGGAGCAGGAGGAACAGGAGGAATATTTGCACCAGCTCTATTTTTAGGAGCAAACTTAGGTTTCCTTTTTGCCCATGTTGCAAATTCTATGAAATTAAATATTTCTCATGGGAACTTTGCCTTAGTTGGAATGGCTGGACTTATGGCAGGAGTTATACATGCTCCACTAACTGCTATTTTCTTAATAGCCGAAAT
>Ga0208040_1000906_pt1 | contig 32123 bp, 26 predicted proteins | sample AD_UKC083_MetaG_FD_184431 | JGI IMG/M metagenome (GOLD analysis project Ga0208040, IMG submission 184431) | Active sludge microbial communities of municipal wastewater-treating anaerobic digesters from USA - AD_UKC083_MetaG (SPAdes) (version 2) | ecosystem: Engineered > Bioreactor > Anaerobic >...
GAGACTGTTTGAAATGGTATCAACTGTGTAGTAATACAAAAAGGAAGTAAAATTATAAAGTAATTTCATTCTTATCAGAGATAAAGAAGATAAAGTAACAAGATGATAAGAAATGAAGTAAAATCAGGAGGTGCTCTGTTCATTTTCTTAAATTGCTTTAATACCCATAGATGTAAGGAAATGAAGAATTCATAGAAATATTTTTTTATCTTTTTATGAAAACCAAAGAAGTCTTTTATCAAGATACATCTTGATGGTTTAAAGTGTTTTGTGAAGATTTCAAAGATTTTCATCCGAGATGGAATATTTTATTCAAAGGTAAGCATAAAATGTAGATTAGAAAAGTTTTTCTGAATTTTTTAAGAGAAGTAAAAAATCCCAGCCCAATACATCTAATAAATTTAAACACAACATTCTTTCTATATGAACAAGAAGTTACATAATTTTGCAGTTTCTTAATCTATATGAAAAATCCTTCTTCAAAAATTCATTCCAGCGATGAGGGTCTGTTCGAGAAGGCAAAGCGATGGTGCGCCTTTGAGGAAAGATGCAGCTACGATCTCAGGCTTAAACTCGAGCAATGGGGAGTAACTGAAGACAAAATCTCAGAAATTATTCAGCAGCTTACCCGTGAAGGGTTTATAGATGATGGACGTTTTGCCCGCATGTTTGTCCAAGGAAAATTTCACAATTTAAAATGGGGCAAGATAAAAATCAAGGCCGAGCTTCAACGGCACCACATATCGAATGAATTGACAGAGCAAGCCATTGCCTTGCTGGATGACGATGAATATAAAAAAAGCTTATTGAAAATCTTGAACAACAAACGAAAATCGCTATCAAAAGAACTGCCAGATGTTGCCCGTCAGAAACTCATACGTTTTGCCCTGTCAAAAGGATACGAAGCTGAACTGATTTACAGCTTACTGGGTAAAACAAACCTCATAGAAGAATAATTTTTTAAATGACTCAAAATATGATGAATGAAGACCTTAAAGTTCTCGAATCAAGGATAGAAGCCTTGAGGAGGTTTCTTTGACATAGATAAAAAACTCAAAGATGTAAAGGAAGAGGAAGACATAACCCATGCAAACGACTTTTGGAATGATCCCAAATCTGCAGAAAAAATTCTTAAGTCCATTCAGGCAAAAAAAGTATGGATAGAGCGTTTTGAGAAAGTAAAGAATTTATATGAAGATTTACGGGTTTTGGTTGATTTTTGGGATATGGGCGAAGCCACCGAGGAAGAGGTGAATAGGCATTATCAAGAAACCCTTCAGGAAGTAGAAGAACTTGAATTTATGAATATGCTTTCGGCCGAGGAAGACCGTATGGGTGCCATCATGGAAATCAATGCTGGGGCAGGAGGAACGGAGAGTCAGGACTGGGCTTCCATGCTTATGCGCATGTACATTCGATATGGCGAGAGGCAGAACTTCAAGGTGACCGAACTCGATTTACATGAAGGCGATGTAGCAGGAATAAAAAATGTAGTTCTTGAATTTGATGGTGAATATGCTTTTGGATATTTGAAGGCCGAAAATGGGGTGCATCGTCTTGTGCGCATCTCACCTTTCGATTCGAACGCACGACGTCATACTTCTTTTGCATCAGTTTATATATATCCTATCGTTGATGAAAATATAGAAATCGATATCAATCCGGCCGATATTACATGGGAAACCTACCGCAGTAGCGGCCCGGGCGGACAAAATGTTAACAAGGTAGAAACCGCTGTCAGGCTTAAACATGAACCTACGAGCATTGTCATCGAATGTCAGGTTACACGCTCACAGCAGCAAAACAAGGAAAAAGCCCTGCAAATGCTGAAATCGAAACTCTATGAAATAGAACTGCGCAAGAAAAGAGAAAAAATAGATGCCATTGAAGCTGCAAAGAAAAAAATTGAATGGGGATCACAAATACGTAGCTATATCCTGCATCCTTATAAAATGGTGAAAGATCACCGAACCAATTATGAAACCGGAGACACACAAGCAGTTCTCGATGGTGATATTCAAGACTTCATCAAGGCCTACCTGATGCAAAATGGCAACATTGCTCGAAAACAATAATATACAAAATTCGAAGTATGCATCAGCTTTACACCCCTTTTTTAAAATGTCCGAATCATCCTTTAACCATAAAATCGGAATAATAAATGCCAATTGTCATTAAAAAAACCTATTTTTACCGGAACTTTTATCACCTAACAATAAGATGAAATATTTAAAAAAATTATTTTAAAATAAAAAATAAAGAATAATTTTTAAATAAAATTCAAAAAATCGAATAAACTATTATTTATCAAATTCAAAGACCAAACACCAAAACATGAAAAATTTACGAATCCTCAGTCTCAGTCTATTGCTGCTTTTAGTGCTTCCGCTGATAGCACAGCAGCCCAAAGCTCAACGGCTCGTATTGCTTGAAGAGTTTACCTCATCAACCTGCGGACCATGTGCTTCGGTGAATCCAACTATTGTTCAGCGGCTGCAACAGAACCCCGACAAGTTTACCGCCATATTTTACCATGTAAGCTGGCCTTCACCGGGGAACGATCCTATGTATCTGGCCAATACCCAGGAAAATAATGCAAGAGTAAACTATTATGGGGTAAATTCAGTCCCTTATTCGGTGATCGATGGAAATTATTATACGGGGCATCCCAATGGATGGACTATGACTACCATCAATAATCGTTATGCCATGCCCTCACCTGCCGAAATTCAGCTTCAACACTATCTTAATGCTGCCCAGGACAGTATCTTCGTGAATATGCTGGTGATTCTTACAGATATGATGACAGGCAGTCAATTGGTTGCACAAAATGTAATCATCGAAAAACATATTCATTTTAATACAGCTCCGGGAACTAATGGCGAAAAAGATTTCTACAACGTGATGAAAAAAATGCTTCCTGGAGCCGGTGGAACTAATTTGCCCACTCCTCTTTCGCCTGGTGATTATGTTATTATGCAATATTCATGGAAACTGGCCAATGTTTATGATAACAACGAACTTGCCGCCATTGGCTTCATTCAGAATAATTCCTCGAAAGAGGTTCTTCAAACATCCAACAGCTCTCCTGCACCTCTTACTCCGCTTTATAGCAATGATGGAGAGATTCTCTCCTTAAGCAATGTAGCGCCCGAAAATTGTACGGGAAAGGTTGCTCCTGTTATTCGCGTTCGAAATAATGGTTCCAATTCCCTCAGTTCTATTACATTAAAATATAGAATAGACAACCAGCCTGAACAGGAATATACATGGACGGGCAACATTGGATTTCTACAATCGAAAAATATTGCTTTGCCTGAATATTTGTTTGCACCCCAAAATTCGAATACTCTTAAAATTTATATCGATAAGGTCAATCAATTACAGGATGAATATCGTAAGAATGACACCCTTACCTTCCATCTTTCAGAACCTAAAACTGCAACAACGGTTCTGAACTTATGGATTAAAACCGACAATAAACCCGAAGAAATCACATGGAGCATCAAGACAAGCGATGGCAGTCTGGTAAGCTCAGGCGGGCCTTATGCACAAGCCAGCACCCTGATCAAAGAAACTATTAAAGTGGAATCCGAACATTGCTATCAATTTGCTCTTTACGACGCTGGAGGAAATGGTTTGTGCTGTGCCAACGGATTGGGCTTCTTTACTCTTTTTGACGATAAAAACGTAACCATTGCCGAAGGTACTACCTTTGGGAGTGAAGTACTCGCTCAGTTCTATTCGCAAAGCGGAATAGGAATCGAAGATTTATCGAAACAATATCTATCTATCATTCCTAATCCGGTGAGTCATTTATCCATGATCTACTTTAATATGAATACAGATGGAAAAGTAAATCTCAATATCTACAACTTGAACGGAAGCCTCATCTTTCAAAAGGTTTCAGAAACATTGAACAAAGGCGAGCAAAAGATGAAGTTAAATGTTGAACGAATGAATTCTGGTATTTATTTGATAGAAATTATAATGCCCGATAAAAAGGTGTTGCGGCAGCGTTTTGTCGTGCAATAAGTCCTAATACTCATCTCATTTTTTTCATGACTCTTATAATAAAAACAGGCTGCCCTCAAAAGTAGCCTGTCCTTTATTACTAAACAAAATCCATTAAATGTTAACCAAAACCATTTAGTTGGAAACAATTAATATGCCAGGGTTTAATACTAAAAGAAAATAATCATAATTAATTTTATATTATTATTAACCAATATCTTACGTTTATATCATCAGTTCGAACTCTCTGGAACCCTTGCCGCCACTGAAAAGTGTTATTATATGTTTCGATTTTCAAAAATACATGCAATAAATCTTACTTTAAGGAAATACCCTATGAATTCCCCAAAAAACGATAAAAAAAAGACAGAACAGGGCCATAAGAAATAAGTCCGGCTGTTTCCCGATAACTTGCATCAAACAAATTAATTAAAACTTCGAAAAAAAATCGATTTCGATGAAAGTTACAGTTCAGGCTGAAGGTTGAATTTTTGCATGAATTCGTTGACGGCTGGATTTCGTTGCGTAAGTTCCTTTAATCTTTCCAAAGGAGTGTATGCTTTAATATTATTCTCGGATGAAGCGGTTATTTCGGTGATGAGTTTTATTTGAGAATTAGAGAGTTCCGATCGAATGAAATCTAAGATTCGGTCTTGGTTACTGAGAATATCATTTTCTATTACACTATTAAACACCCGAAATACAATAGTATTATTTCCCATCTTGCGCGGTTTGGCCATTCTAAGCGAACAAACCAATGCTCCTTCTTTTTCATTCAAAGCATCGAGAAAGGATGTCCATTTTATTAAGAGTTCTTCTTCTGTGAAGTCATGAATTTGTTGTTCATGTTTCTGATTTTCTTCAGTTTTTTCCGATTTTTTTTCTTCGACGGGATTTGAAATTTTTCTCAAGTTAGCGGTTTGTAGCCCAAAATGGGAGAGCCCGTTCTTTGGAGAATCATTTCCGTTGTTTGGGGAAGATTTGGGAAGTTGGGAGGGAGAGGCTGAGGTTTTTGGCACTTGGGGAGATAGGGAGGAAGATTTTTGAGAAAGAGAAGAAGAAGGGGCAGCAGTGGCAGCGGGTGAAGATTTAGGGGAATATTGAGCATTAGGTTCGGTAGTAAGGGAAGGGGTGGTTGGCGCCTTGGGTTTCGAGTTGGTAAAAGGATTTTCGATCTGGCAAATATTAATAAGAGTAATTTCGATGGCGAGTCTTTTATTGAGACTCATGCGGTAGTTAGCATCGCATTGGTTGATGAGATTGAGTGCCTTGGCCAGAAATTGAAGAGAACATTTTTGGGCCTGTGTCAGATAAAAATTTCTTGTCGTTTCCGAAACCTCAAGCAATCCAACCGAGGCGGGGTCTTTAGCCAACCAAAGATTACGAAAATGTTTGCCCAACCCATTGATAAACATTTGGCCTTCGAAGCCACGTTCGATGATATCATTCAATAAAATAAGGGCATCGCTGATTTTTCCGCCTAACAAATCCTCACTCATTTTGAAATAATCCTCATAACTAAGCACATAAAGGCTTTCTGCCACTTTCTGGTAGGTGAGATGACAGCCCGAATAGGTAACCAGCTGATCGAAGATGGAAAGAGCATCGCGCATAGCTCCATCGGCCTTCTCGGCAATCACATGCAAGGCCTCCACTTCATAACTTATGCCTTCATTTTGAGCAACATGTTGGAGCTGGTGAACGATATCCTCAGTAGTAATACGCTTGAAATCATAAACCTGGCAACGTGAAAGTATAGTGGCCATTACCTTGTGTTTTTCGGTTGTAGCTAGAATAAACTTTACATAATCGGGAGGTTCTTCAAGTGTCTTTAAGAATGCATTGAAGGCATTCTGCGACAGCATGTGTACTTCATCGATGATGTACACCTTATATTTTCCATGATGTGGGGGAATACGCACCTGATCGATCAGTGAACGGATATTATCTACCGAATTGTTGGAAGCGGCATCCAATTCGAAAATATTCAATGAGGTATTATTATTGAAATCTTTACACGAATCACAATGATTGCATGGTTCGAAGTTGGGGGTGAGATTCTGGCAGTTGATGGTTTTGGCAAAGATTCGTGCAGTGGTTGTTTTACCTACGCCACGCGGGCCTGTAAATAAAAAAGCCTGAGCAATTTGCCGAGTACGTATAGCATTTTTCAAGGTTTGTACTATACTTTGTTGCCCCACTACTTCGTCGAAAGTGCTTGGCCTGTATTTCCTTGCTGAAACAATAAAATTATCCATGCTGTAAATAAAAAGAATCTGGCGTCAAACTTAATGCTTTTTTACCAAATGAATATATGTTGGGCCTTTGTACCTTTGTGGTTTTCATTCAGTGTAACTTTCGCAAGTTTTTAATCGAAAACATTTTATTTTAGAATATTTATGGGCAATTCTGGCGACAGATTACTGATAAAAATCCCAAAATACAGCAAGCGACTTCAATATACATTTCAGTTTCTGTTGAAGACGTTATGGGGGATCGAGCATGAGTTTACGCTCAATGAGGATGAATTCAATGCATGGCAAGGTCCGAAGATGATTTATGGGGGAAGTTTTCAGGAAAATGAAGTTTGGTTCGATGCGGTTTCCTTATTATTCGAGCGAAACATTGCAGGGGTCGACACGGGAAAATATTCGCCCTATACCGGTCTTTTCCCCGTTTATGGTTCAGACTCGGCTTTGCCTTTCGATGCATTTGCCTCGACCTTTTACATGTTGAGCCGTTATGAAGAATACCTTCCCAATCGAAAAGATACACATGGACGTTTTCCAGCTACAGAAAGTATTGCCTATCGTGAAGGATTTCTCGACAAAGCGGTTGTGAATCGTTGGGCAGAAATGATAGTAGCTATCTTATTAAAAAGATTTCCTGATTTGCATTTCCATAAAACTTCCTACCAATATGTTCCCACTATAGATGTTGATTTAGCTTATAGTTACTTGCACAAAGGATTTCTAAGAACTCTCGGAGGATATGTAAAAAGTTTGATACATGCAGATTTTGAAGACGTAAGAAGCCGAACGCATGTATTAATGGGCAAAGAACGTGATCCTTTCGATAGTTTTGATGCCTTGCATCACTTGCATTCCTCCTATTACTTAAAACCAGTATTTTTCTTTTTGTTTAGTGATTATGGACAATACGACAAGAATTTGTCGATTTATAACCCAGCTTTCAGAAACTTGATCAAGAAGGTGGCCGATTATGCTACGGTAGGAATTCATCCTTCGTATGCTTGCTATGAAAATCCTCAGAAATTAAAAAAAGAAATCGAAGACCTATCCCAATGCTTGCATAGGCAAATTACACATAGTCGTCAGCATTTCTTGAGATTGAATTTTCCTGAAACCTATCGCAACCTCATCCACTGCGGAATTACCGATGATTATTCAATGGGTTTTGCTGATCAACCTGGATTCAGAGCCGGTACCTGCAATTCCTTTCCTTTCTACGACCTCGATCTGGATACGGCCACATCTTTGTTGATTCATCCTTTTGCCTTTATGGATGGAACTCTAAAAGATTATTTGAAGATTCCAAAAGACCAGGTAGTTGATTTTGTTAAGCCATATATAGAAGAAGTAAAGCGTTATTCAGGTACATTGATTACTCTATGGCACAATGAAACTCATGGGGGCAGTGGACGATGGGAAGGCTGGCCCGAAATATACGAAACCATTGTGAAAATGGGAGCTTCATCTTCCATTGAAACATCCACAAAACCATGCTGAGGAAAATTTTATGTACGGGTCAATTCCGGCCATTTATTGTTGTGGCCATAACGACAGGATTACTGTGGTTGAACCCTTTATTGAATCCACCATCATCAGTTTCTTTCGATGTATTCCCTCTGCAAAAATGTTTATGGGGAGGCCTATTGAACAACCGGTTGGGAGCAGGAATTATAGCTCTGATTCTAACGATTATCCTTGCAGTGGGATATTATCTTATCCTCAGGGCAAAAAAATTTGTTCCTTACCGAAGCACAATAACTCCGTTTCTCTTTATCGTAATTATTAGTCATAATCCAAACCTTTGCACTATTCATCCGCTCACCTTACCTTTACTCTGTTTATTTCTCAGCCTACTTTTTGCACTCAGTTTTTCTCCCTCTGAACCGAATTTTCAAAAATCGTTTTGGGCTGGTTTTTTTACAGGATTAGCCTCCCTGTTCTATCCTCCGGCCATATTCTTTCTTTTCTATTTATGGATTATCGTACTTTTATACAGTTCGTCGAGAGGAAGAGATTTTTTATTAGTTTTATTGGGTTTTCTCAGTCCTCTGGCTTTAATTTTTGAGTTCATGTTTCTGCTCGATTATCCTGTATTGGAATTCATTCAGTCTGTGGTAGTATTTTATGATTTACCCGTTATCTCAGCCAGCATTTCATGGTTAGAGTGGATGTTTATTCTCATTTTTACCATCACCATACTATATATTTTTTTCGTTTACATGAGCCGCTTATTGCAAAAGCCGATACAATTCCGGCGTACGAGCTGGATACTGGCGTGGTTCTTATTCTTTTCGGTGATTTCTTCTGTTTTTTCGGGTTCGGTATTCATTTACCATTTAACTCTGGTAATTCTTCCTTTGACGGCGTTTGCCTCGGCTTACTTTAGTGAACCTTTGGGGACATGGCGAAGTGATATGACTCTGTGTTTACTATTTTTAATAGCTTTATTGCAAAATCTCCAAATTATAAAATAAATGTTGCTGCGAAAGTATAACCTGAAGTTGACGGAAGCCGGCTGCGATGAAGCCGGACGAGGAAGCCTTGTGGGGCCGGTATTTGCTGCTGCCGTTATTTTGCCCGAAAATTTTAAGGCTGAAGGCTTGAACGATTCGAAAAAACTCAGCGCAAAAAAAAGAGAATATCTAAGGGAAATTATCGAAAACACAGCCATTTGTTATGCCGTTGCTACTGCTTCGAGAGAAGAAATCGAAAAAATAAACGTATTGAATGCCAGCACTTTGGCTATACACAGGGCACTCGATCAGCTCAAAGTGCGACCCGATATGATTCTTGTAGACGGTAACCGGTTTAAACCTTACCAGCAAATCGAATATGCCTGTATAGTGAAAGGTGACGGGATTTACGAAAGCATAGCCGCAGCTTCTATCCTTGCCAAAACCTATCGCGATTCCTTTATGAATCGCTTACATGAAGAGTTTCCTCAGTATGGTTGGAATCATAATAAAGGCTATGCCACAAGGGAACACTTACAGGCCATTCAGAAATTCGGACTTACTCCCTATCACCGGCGAACTTTCAAAATCAGCCTCCAAACACGTTTATCGTTCGACTAAGAGCCGCTCTTCAGAGCAAATTCGAAAAATACAAATGGCTTCAGGTTTAAATGTAATTTTGCAATTAAAATTATAATACTCTCGAATAGAGAGAAACTGGATTATATTATGAAAACTCTAAGGGTTTAGCAGCGCAAACATTCTGAAGTAAAAAAATGAACAGATCGAAAACATGGTTAATCGTTATCTTGCTGATTCTGGGAGTTCCTTTATTGGGGGGAGGCATTTATTGGTTTTTAGTGAAAGGTCCGGCTCGTGAATTCAAACTTATTGATGCTGTACCTCAAAATACCAGCCTTATTTTTATTACCCAAGACGCCTCTCAGATTTGGCAAAAGATGAAAGATAAGAATGAGGTTTGGGATGCTCTCCGAATGACAGAAACCTTTTCGAGACTTCAAGATGGAATATTCGCAATCGACTCGCTTCTCAAGTCTCAAACCAATGTCAACGATTTTCTCAATGACAGGGAAGTCATCATATCTTTACATTCCGTTTCGAGGGGGAAAACCGAAGTTCTTCTCCTATTACCTTTGTCTTCGAACATCGAAGAAGCAATGTTATCCGATCTTCTGGGAAACAATGCTATGGATAAGGTTTTAAACGAATCTATGCTTCATAGATATAAAAGAATCAAAGCCACTAGATTGGATAAAGATGGACAGGTGATTTATTATACTTACAGGCATAGGGTTTTATTAGCTTCTTTTTCGCCCGAAATTCTAGCTATGAGCTTGCAACAACTCAATAAGCCCCATTGGATTTCCAACAACCCTCAGATAGAGAACCTTTTGAAAACTGCGGGAAACCATGTGGACGGTACACTCATCTTCAATTTCGATTACCTGCCCGAGATTTTCAAGAAATGGCCGGCAAGCGATTTTATTCCGGGATTTGGCAAACTCAAGAAATTTGCCCATTATGCTTCACTCGATCTTTATTTCCAGAAAAAAAAGATCATTCTGAATGGTTATTCACTTACACGCCCCGGAGATTTTTTACGACTGTTCAGAAACCAGGCACCTCAAGAACCTACAGCACTTAATCTTCTTCCCGAACATACAGCAAGCTATATTTACCTGTGTTTCGACAATTTCGACAATTTTATAGATTCATATAATGATTACTTTGCTTCTTTCTCAAGCCCCCAACAACCTTCTCAACAACTAAGCTTTTCAGCCATACAAAATCTAAAAGAAAGCCAAATAGCCGAAATTGCTTCTGGACTGATCAATACGGGAAGCGAAACGGCTCTGGATAATTCACTAGTCATTCTTCATTCACTCAATCCTCAGCATTTTGAAAGAATGATAAAAGAAACCTTGCCATCGACCGAAACTGGACTATCATTTACTATTAACCAGAGAGAATTCCGAAAAATAGACTTCAATCGCTTCTTTGGCAATTTTTTATCGAGTATTTTGCCTGATTTTCAAAAAGCATTTTTTTTTAGAATCGGGGATTATTTCCTTTTTAGTTCTAAACCTCAAATTCTTCATGATTACATCGTTCAATATCTGTGCGGGAAAACTCTGGTGAACACGCAAGGATTTAAGGCTCTCTCAGAAATATCGGAAGAAAGAACCAATCTGTGGTTCTATTATAATCCCCCTGAAGCTGTGGCTTTTCATCATTTCTTATTTGCAGCAGAAGCAGCAGACAATTTCGACGCTAACTTACCCGTACTCACTCTTTTCGATGCAGTTTCGGTTCAAGTCTCGGGTGAAGGACAATTCCCCTACATCTCAACCATTATCAAACATCGCATAGCAAACGAAGAAATTCTGGCACTTTATTCTTCCACCATCCTATCGAGTGATACTCTCGCAGATTCGCACTCGAGAGATATTCGAGCAGACGAACGCTTATTATGGAAAAACCAGCTTGACCATCCAGCCGCACAGCCAGTAGTCATTGTCAATGATTTGGTCAAAGGCAAAAGCTTCCTTCTGGCATTCGACCAAAGACAAAATACCTATTTATTCGATGCAGCGGGCTCTTTGAAATGGAAAAAACAAATCGAAGGATCGGGAGAAGCATTTTGTAGAGTAGAATGTATCAAAATCAATAATCAACCGGTACTGTTCTTTATTACCCGCAGCCGGCTTTATGCCATCGACGCTTCCGGTAGGATGCTTGCAGGATATCCTATCAAATTAAACATTCCTCTGGCAGGCCCGGCATCTATTTTTCCCCAGAAAAATTCATCAGAGCTTCGTATTTATTATCCCGGAACCGACAGTTTATTGTACTGCATCAACATAAAAGGGAAACCTATCAACGGATGGAATCCCCCAAAACTAACCGGACAAGTTGTTCAGGCTGTGAAACGTTTCGAGTTCGAAGGAAAGACCTATTTTGCTGTTCCTTACTCATCGGGGCAAGTCACGATGATTCAAGGCAATGGCAAAAAGGCGGAACTTTTCGAACAGGCTTTTACCAACTCTTCCAACTCTGAATTTTATTTGAACGAGACCAATCGGAAAGGCGCCTTGCTCACTACCGATCAGTCGGGAAATCTGGTCTATTTGAGCCCAAAAGGCCCTATCGAAAAAACAGTATTCGACAATTTTTCGAAAAATCATTTTTTTATTTATGAGGATTTCGATAATAATGGCAGTCGCGATTTTATCTATCTCGATGGGAAACAACTGGTTATTTATGACCGGTTCAAGAATATATTGCTTCAGCATCAATTCAGAGAACCTGTGTTGCAAAAGCCACTGACATTGAAGATTCCAGGCGGCAAAATACTCCTTATCATAAATGCAGGTTTGAAAGATGGAATATTTGTTTTTAACGACCACGGGCTCATTTCAGAAAAAGCTTTCCCCGGAGGGAATTTTTTTAGTGGAGGGATATTAAGGAATCAGAAAGGAATCAATCAGCCGGTTCTCGTAGTTACCTTCAATCGTGAGATAGCTCTTTGGTCGATTAGATAATAACACGACATCATTGGTAAATCAACTTATATGAAGTATTGGCAGTGCACTTCAATTTGAATTTGATATCAGGAGGGATAATGATGGTTTCGTAAGGTTTATAAGGTTTCCACACTAGATGGCTGGGCAGCATGAGAAATATTACTCCTGTGGTTACGGTAAAATATCCCGTGCGGGAGGAAGTAAATTCGTATTCACCGGGTGCCATCACACCAATAACGGCTTGGCCGCCGTCCACTTCAAAAGAGATGCACTTCACTAATCCACCATAATATTCTGTTATTTCAAACATCTAATAACAATCATTAAATTTTGGATTTAAAAATACGTAAAATTCCCGGAGAACGATTTTGCATATCTGCAGGCTTTTTTTTGTTCAACCATAAAGTATCTCCTTGCTGAGGTTCGGTACCAAAGTTCATTCGGTTCAGTTCATAGAGATTTTGCAGACGGATGCCAAATTTTTGCGAAATGGCGTGCATGTCATCACCAGGTTTCACGATATAAAACTCCTCACTGGCCTTTCGTTTTTTCTTTTCGATGTACACCATATCTCCGGGCTTTATCGGGTTATCCAGTTCGAGGTCATTAAAATCGTATATCTGCCATGTATAGAGGTCGAATTCCTGAGCTATTCTTATGGGTGTATCATCTTGCCGATAAATAATATACTTACTGTCGTTATTCTTGTATATCTTTCGACCTTCTTTGGTAATTTTTACCGGTGAAACATCCACGGGACCTCGCTCTGAAGTAAGGTTATTATCTGCCGTCCCACCTCTGGCTATTGATGAATCGGTTTCAATATTTGCCAGTTGCAAGGTATCGGAACCAGGATGGTCGTAACGTGTGAGCTGGTGTTCCTCAATAATTTTGATCAAGAGTTGAGGATAGGCTGGATTGGTGGCATACCCGGCATTTTTCAGCCCATAAGCCCAGGCCTTGTAATCGCAAATATCGAATCTAAACAGATTGGAATAGCGCTCACGTGAACGCAAAAACAAAGAATGATCGCGATAGGATTCCTCTACCGACTCATATTTCCTGAAACATTCCTTTACACTGTCATCGTCCTTGAAAAATTTATCACCAGTCCATTCTTTATGGCATTTTATACCGAAGTGATTGTTCGCTATTTTGGCTAATTCTCCATTACCTGCGCCTGATTCAAGAACAGCCTGAGCCAATTTTATGCTTGCCGGAATGCCATATTCTACCATCTCGCGTATGGCCAGAGCCTTATATTTCTGGATATAGGCCTCTCGTATTTTAAATCCTGCATTACTTGTATCTTGTGCCTCGATAGAGAAATAGAAGCCGGAAGAAAAAATAAAAACCAACACAGCGGCTTTCGCCCAATTTCTAATTTCATTCATACGGCAAAATTAATAATTGCCCGAAAGAATCAACCATGAAAGCATTTGGCCGCAACCCCCGATTTGCATAGTTTTGCACCCATCAACTCAATCGAGCATTTAATGGAGCTCATTTCGAAATATTTCCCAGGGCTAAGCGAAAAGCAACTGAATCAATTCGATATGCTCAAAGAACTCTATTCATCCTGGAATCAGCGTATCAACGTTATTTCACGCAAGGACATTGAGCAACTTGAGATGCATCATATTCTTCATTCCTTAAGTATTGCCCGAATCATACGTTTTGAGCCCGATACTCAAATTCTTGATGCTGGCACAGGAGGAGGATTCCCCGGAATTCCTTTGGCGATATATTTTCCCGACGTTAACTTTACTCTGGTAGATTCCATCGGAAAAAAGATAAAGGTGGTGGATGAGATCATACTTGCCTTGGGACTCGAAAACATAGAGACTCGCAAGGAACGCATCGAGAATCTGCACGAGAAATATGACTTTATTGTAAGCAGAGCTTTCGGACAACTTTCCGACTTATTGAGGTTCTCAGAAAACCTCATTCGCCGCGATGATATCAATTTTCTTCAAAATGGCATTCTCTATCTGAAGGGAGGGAAAATAGAAGATGAGCTGAATCGATTGGGAAGACCTTTTCACGTTTATCGTCTGTCCAATTATTTTTATGAGCCTTGGTTCGAGACAAAAAAAATTGTTCATATTTATTAACTTGTTCTCCATATCCATATTCTTTTTCTTTCAAGGATAATATTTCTCTAATTTTGCAGCTACGCAAGTTCAATTTATTGTAATTAAACCAAACTATTTATGCAGCAAGATATTAGAATTTTAAAACCAACTGCCCTCTGGAAGAATTTTTTCAGCTTGACACAGGTTCCACGGCCTTCGAAGAATGAAGAACGCGTCAGACAATTCTTGATTGATTTCGGCAAAAAACTAGGTTTAGAAACCCTGACCGACGAGGTTGGTAACGTTATTATCCGCAAGCCTGCAACAAAAGGCATGGAAAATCGCAAAGGCATAATTCTGCAAGGCCATATGGACATGGTTCCGCAAAAGAACAGCAACAATCCTCATGATTTCAACCACGACCCCATCGAAGCATGGGTTGATGGCGAATGGGTGAGAGCTAGAGGGACTACTCTGGGTGCCGACAACGGTATTGGAGTAGCCGCAGCTATGGCGATTCTCGAATCCACCGACATACCGCATGGCCTCATTGAGGTACTAATTACAACCGATGAAGAAACAGGAATGACGGGCGCTCAGAATCTAAAACCAGGATTATTGCACGGCGACATCTTGCTGAATCTCGATTCGGAAGATGAGGGCGAACTTTATGTTGGTTGTGCGGGAGGAGTGGATGGCACATTCCTTTTCCCCTATTCGAAAGAAACTCTCACCTCAGGCATGAAAGCATTCAAACTTTCGGTTACCGGGCTCCGAGGTGGGCACTCTGGCCTTGACATCAATTTAGGAAGAGGAAATGCCAATAAAATTCTCTTCCGTTTCCTTAAACACGCTCAGAACCATCATCAACTGCGCTTAGCATGCGTTGAGGGAGGAAGCTTACGTAACGCAATTCCTCGCGAAGCATTTGCTAATGTGGTTATTCCAGAAACAGAAACCGAAAAATTCCTTCATTGCCTCGATCAATACACAGAAATTATCAAAAATGAACTCGAATCAGCTGAACCTAATCTGAGCTTTACATGTGAAAATGCCCCAATGCCTTCACATTTGATAGGTCAAGATACTCAGTGGCGACTGATCAATGCCATTTATGGCTGTCCCAATGGAGTGATGAGGATGAGCAATACATTCTCCGGTGTAGTCGAAACCTCGACTAATTTAGCAAATGTGAAAATGAACGATAATGAAGTTTCTGTTCTATGTCTGTTACGCAGCTTAGTCGATTCTGCAAAAGAAGATCTTTCAGAAATGATGGCTTCGGTTTTTGAACTAGCCAAGGCAAATATCGACTTCTCGGGTTCGTATCCAGGGTGGAAGCCTAATCCTGATAGTACAATATTGCAACTGGCGAAGAACATTTACAAGGACAAATTTGGGAAAGAACCCGAGGTAAAGGTCATTCATGCCGGCCTCGAATGTGGAATATTAGGCGCAGCTTATCCCCATTGGGACATGATCTCGTTTGGGCCTACTATTCGTAACCCTCATAGCCCCGACGAAAAAGTGAATATCCCCAGCGTGAAGCGCTTCTGGGAATTTCTGCTCGAAATTCTTAAAACTGCCCCCCTTAAGTAGAAATTTATAAGTTAAATATTTACTTAATCAGCCCCTGTACAGGGGCTTTTTTTATATGGAGCATTATTTTTTATCTTATATCCCTTTGCTTTTTTATTGAATAAATCTTTGTACCTTTGCACTTCGATTTTTTTAAAATTATATAAAGTTACCCCATTTCTAAAACAGTGTAATTGATAGTTGTTCCCTTGAACATCAATGAAATAAAAATTTAATGAAATGAAAAGGACTTTTCAGCCTTCAAGAAGAAAAAGAGTAAACAAACACGGGTTCAGAAACAGAATGTCCACAGCTAATGGGCGGAAAGTTCTCTCGGCTCGTAGAGCTAAAGGCCGCTATAAACTTACAGTTTCTGACGAAAAACTCGATAAGAGATAACTTCTTCGTAGCAAATATTTAGCTAAGAGAAGGAGGGGGAAAATCCTGCCTCCTTATTTGTTTTTGATCCTATTACCCTATAAAATGCTTAGTTTTTTCGATATCCTGCTCATCATCATTTTGGGATTCTTTCTACTGGGGTATCTCATGCGTTGGTTCCTCCCAATGATAATGCGCTGGTGGACAAGGCATTTTTTTAACCAAATGGGCATGCAAGATGCTCCTTCAAAAAAGAAGAAAAATAAAGTGGAAATAAAGTCAGCTCCCCGAAAGATCCCTAATAAATCTATCATGGATGAAATAGGAGAATATACAGATTATGAAGAGATAGAGTAAAAGCTATCCAATAAGAAAACTGGGGAAATGGCCTATTCGTCGATCATTTTGAAAAAAGGAAAACAAGAGCCTTTATTGCGAAAACATCCATGGATTTTTTCGGGTGCCATTCACCATCACGAGGGTGAAGTAAATGTGGGTGATATTGTTGCTGTTTATTCATTCGACCGGCAGCTTATGGGATATGGACTATTCGAAGAGGGTTCGCTTGCCGTAAAAATGATCTCTTTTGGAACATCGCCCGATGAAGAAGATTTCTAGCAAAAAAAATTCGAAACAGCCTTCTCTTTAAGAAAAGCTTTGGGTTTGATCGATAATCCAACTACCAATGCTTACCGTTTTATTAATTCTGAAGGCGATGGAATGCCAGGGTTAGTAGCCGACTATTACGATAGTATGATATTATTTCAAGCTCAATCATCAGGCATGCAGATGCTTATCCCTACTCTTGCCGAATCACTTCGATCGATTTTCCAAAATCATCTGGGAATAATTTATTCAAAAGCAGCCGAATATACGAACCATTTTTTCCAAGAACAGCCACCTCAACGAAGGATTTTTATGGGGGAATGCAGAAAATGTAGTGATTAAAGAACATGGATTTTAATTCGAAGTTGATTTTATTAATGGTCAAAAGACAGGCTTTTTTCTCGATCAAAAGGAAAATAGGCAAAAAGTGAGCAGATATGCCGATGGACGTTCAGTGTTGAATTGTTTTAGTTACACCGGTGCATTCAGTGTTTACGCTTTTGGAGGTGGTGCACTTAGTGTAGATTCTGTGGATAGCAGTGGCAATGCCATCGAAAAATGCGAACGAAATCTGCTTCTCAATGGCTTCAATTCTTACCCCCATTCCTGTATAAAAGCCGATGCCTTAAAATATCTTGATGATATGAACTCCGAATATGATCTGATTATTCTCGATCCTCCGGCTTTTGCAAAACACACTCATCAAAAATCCAGTGCCGTTCGCGCCTATCGTCATAGTAACCGTCAGGCAATTCGAAAGGCAAAACCAGGCTCATTTCTTTTTACGTTTTCATGCTCACAGGTTATTGACAATTCACTTTTTTCTGGAATTGTACATTCGGCAGCCATCGAAGCCGAGCGTGAAGTAAAAATTCTTCAGCAAATGACACAGGGCCCCGATCACCCTGTCAGCATCTTCCATCCCGAAGGTCAATATCTTAAGGGAATTCTCCTTTATGTCTTTTAAATCTCTTCACCTTTACGGTTAAAGCTTAGCTAAAAACAGGAACGGATTTTTCGTTTTGTAACATTTTATAAAAAAGGCCGTCTGAATATTACAATCACCAGCAAATAATTCATGCATTTACTTAAAGGGTTATTTAATAAATCGGCGGTTCTTAGAATCCCTGCAATTTTTTTGTTTTATTTTACGATGTCAGAGTCAGCTTTTGGATTGAGCGATTCAATAAAAAGCTGCAGGGCAGTTTATTTTCCTGAAGCAAAAATTAATTTGGATGGAATAGAAGAAGAAAGCGAATGGAAGCAGACGAATGCGTGTGGTAATTTTATTCAGCAGCGTCCTTATGAGAAGACTTCACCCAGCCAAACTACTGAATTCAAAGTAATTTATGATGATGAATTTATATACTTTTTTATTCAGGCTTACGACAGTATGCCTAAAAAAATCGAAAGGCGACTTGCACGCAGGGACGATATAGAAGGGGATTGGGCAGGCGTACAATTAGATACTTATAATGATCGCACAACGGCTTTTACTTTTTTTGTCAATGCTGCAGGCGTAAAATTTGATGGCATAGAATCAGAGACCGATAATATGGAAGATGTCGATCCTACCTGGGATGCAGTTTGGGAAGCAAAAACGGTAGTGAATGATAAAGGCTGGTCAATTGAAATGAAGATTTCGTTTTCTCAGCTTCGATTCGATAAGAATAATACTGAGGGTTGGGGTTTGCAAGTAACCAGATATATTCATCGAAATGAAGAAATGTCGCTATGGCAATATATTCCAAGAAATGCTCCGGGATGGGTACGTTATTTTGGACGTTTAAACGGATTAGAACATATTAAACGTGTACCACAGATAGAGGCAGCTCCTTATGTAGCACTTCAGCACGAGACTTATAAAAAGGAAGAAGGGAATCCATACAGGTCGGGTAAGAACACACTTTTCAGAGCTGGCATAGATGGGAAAGTGAGTTTGGCTTCGAATGTAATACTTGATTATACCATCAATCCTGATTTTGGACAGGTTGAGGCAGACCCTTCCGTGGTGAATCTGACGGCCTTCGAAACATATTTTTCAGAAAAACGGCCTTTTTTTATCGAGGGAAAAAATATTTTGGATTTTCAGATAACGCCAGGCAATAATAGTTTTTCAGGTGATAATCTTTTTTATTCGAGGCGCATTGGTCGCAAACCCCAATACACACCGGATGCCAATTATGTAAACATTCCCAAAGCGACTCCAATTTTGGCAGCCTTAAAACTAACGGGAAAAACCAAGGATGGATGGTCGTTTGGAGCCTTGGAGAGCATGACGGGCCGAACTTCAGCAGAAATTACGGAAGGCACCGAAGAAAACAGCATTCTATGCGAACCCTTTAGCAATTATTTTGTCGGCCGCATTCAGAAAGATTATCATCAAGGCGAAAGCCGTATAGGAGGAATGCTAACTTCTGTATTTCGCGACCACAGTGAAGGCAACCCGGGTCTCTTACCAACTTGGGCTACAACAGGTGGGTTCGACCTTTATTATTCATGGAAAAAACAAACCTATTTCTTAGACATCAAAGCCATTGCAAGCTTAGTCAATGGTTCAAAAGAATCTATCGGTCGGTTGCAACAATCTCCTATACGAAATTTTCAACGCTCCGATGCCACTTATTTGAAACTTGATACCTCGAGAACAAGCCTTTCTGGCCATGGAGGCAGTATTCATTTTAGCCGTCAAGGCAATAGCAATTGGAAATATAGTCTTTTTGTTACCTGGCGTTCGCCTGAACTGGAAATCAACGATATTGGTTATCTCCATCAGGCCGACAATATCTTCCAAGTTGCTTGGGTGGGATACGAGAAATATCATCCTTTCCTTATTTTCAGAAACGCAGGTTTTAACCTAAATCAATGGACTGGATGGGATTTTGGAATGAACAGCCTTTTTAAGGGAGGAAATATCAACGCATGGGCCCAATTCAAAAACTATTGGCAAATCAGCGCAGGATTGAATTTCGATGGCAATAACCTCGATAATTACGTTCTAAGAGGTGGACCTGCTTTAAAATTGCCTGGCGGATATTCTTATTGGGGTTATTTATCAACCGACTCACGGAAAAAGCTCGTAGCAGAAATCAATGCGAGCATTTATCGAACATTTATCGCCAATAATAACTATAATTTTTTTGGAGTTGGGATGCATTATCAACCTTTTACGGCTTTGAGCTTCGGTATTTTTCCAGAATATTCGGTAAATAACGACAACTTGCAGTACGTGAAGGAAAAGAAAATGAATGGAGTACCCCGCTACATCATGGCTTACATTCATCAAAAAACCTTAGCCCTTGAAATGCGTATTAACTTGAATCTCTCCAACGATCTTACACTTCAATATTATGGCCAACCCTTTATTTCGAGCGGAGAATATTCGCATTTTAAATTTATCTCTTCTCCAAAGGCTAATGATTATTACCAGCGATTTACGGAATATTCCGAAGCTCAGATTTTTTATCAACCATCAGACAAAACTTATCAAATTGATGAAGATTATGATGGAATACCAGATTATTCATTTAACAAGCCTGATTTCAAAGCCTTGTATTTTGTATCGAATCTGGTATTGAGATGGGAATATCGTCCAGGTTCGTTTATTTATGTTGTTTGGTCGCAAAACCGTGCCGATCAAGGGAAAGAAATAAGTTTCAAGCCAAAAAAGGATATTACATCACTCTTCGACATTTATCCGGGAAATACTTTTATGGTAAAAATAAGTTATTTAATTCAATATCAGCACTTAAAAAGAATCTTTTAAGCGGTCGATATCTCGCCTTTCCCTTTTTGTTGGCCGCCCTTTGCCTTTAGGCCTAATTTCTTGCTTCATTTCAGCAATTATCATTTGTCGTTCATATTCTTCAACAGGTGTACGGTCGATCAAGTAAGTCGATACTTCCTTCGCCGAAATACGATTATGCAGAATTGCCTTTACTTCGACTGTTTTATTCAAGCTACCCAAACTAATTTGAATGACATCTCCGCAGCGAATATCCCGTGAAGGTTTCACAACCATACCATTTATTCTGACCTTGCCTGAGCGACAAGCCTGGCTTGCCAGTGAACGTGTCTTAAACACACGTACTGCCCATAGCCATTTATCGATACGAATTTCTTCCTCAGTCATTTTTCTCTGAAATAAATCTCGATTGGAACGCCAGTAAAAGAAAAATTCTCACGTAATTTATTCTCGATGAATCTCTTGTAATCTTCTCGAATGTACTGGGGATGATTGCAGAAGAAAAGGAAAACCGGATAAGGTTTCGGCAATTGTGTAGCATATTTTATTTTCACCACTTTTCCTTTCACTACTGGAGGAGGATTCTGACCGATAATAGGTAGCATCACTTCATTGAGACGGGAGGTAGTAATGCGTTGCTTTCGGTTTTCATAAACTTTAATAGCCCATTCCAATGCCTTGAGCAAACGTTTCTTTTCGTGTACCGACGTAAATAAAACAGGAACATCAGTAAAGGGTTCGATTTTTCTATGAACTTCTTCCTCGTAAATTCTCAGGGTTTTGCTGTCTTTATTCACCAAATCCCACTTATTCATAAGGATCACCATTCCTTTATGATTTCTCTGTATAAGGCTGAAGATGTTCATGTCTTGCTGTTGGAATCCAACATTTGCATCAGCCATTAAAATACAGACATCGCTGTTTTCGATAGCCCTCACTGATCGCATCACCGAATAGAATTCGATATTCTCTTCCACTTTTGATTTTTTTCTCAAACCAGCTGTATCCACGAGCAAGAAGTCGAAACCAAAGGCCTTAAATGGAGTATGGATGGCATCGCGAGTGGTTCCAGGAATAGGCGTAACAATGTTGCGTTCTGTACCCGTAAGCATATTGATAAATGATGATTTGCCAACATTTGGTCGCCCAACAACGGCTATGCGAGGTAAAATTTCGTTTTCTTCCGTTTCGGGTTGTGACGAAAAATGAGCAACCACGGCATCGAGCAATTCTCCCGTACCGCTGCCTGTCATAGCTGAAATAGGATAAACTTCACCCATGCCAAGGGAATAAAATTCTGCTCCCAGGTTAACCAGCACCGGATCATCTATTTTATTGACGGCCAAAATAACTGGCTTGCCTGATTTACGCAATATATTGGCAAGATCTTCATCTAATGGAGTAATTCCATCACGCCCATTGGTAAGGAATACAATCACATCGGCTTCGTCGATTGCCAATCTGGCTTGTTTACGAATTTCTTCTTCGAAAATATCATCAGAATTTTCCACATAGCCACCGGTATCAATAACCGAAAAATTGATTCCATTCCAGTCGCTCTGACCATAGTTTCGGTCGCGAGTTACTCCTGTGGTTGGATCAACTATGGCTTGCCTTGCACCTATTAGGCGGTTGAAAAGAGTTGATTTTCCTACATTGGGCCGCCCAACAATTGCTAAAATGTTCGATGCCATGGTTTAGCGTTTTTTATTATAATTCATAGCCCAAGCGGCGAAGCATTCGTGGATCATTACGCCAGTTTTCGGCTATCTTGACCGATAATTCCAAATAAACCTTCCTCCCCACAAAATCTTCTATGTCTTTCCGGGCTTCGATGCCCATCTTCTTTATGGCTTCGCCGTTCTTTCCAATAATAATCATTTTTTGAGATTCTCTGGCTACATAAATGACAGCACGAATACGGATGAAATTATCATCCTCTTTGAATGAATCTACCACTACCTCAGAATGATATGGCACCTCCTTGCGATAATTCAAAAAAATTTTTTCGCGGATGATTTCCGAAACTATAAAACGAGTAGTCCTATCGGTAATCTCATCTTTGGGAAAATAAGGCGGGTTTTCGGGAAGAAGCTCTACGACCTTATTCACCAATTCAGGCAATTGACTGCTATACAATGCCGAAATAGGCAAAATATCGGCTTGGGGAAAATATTCTTTCCAAAAGCTCATCTCTTCGCCCAACTGCTCGGGCTTTATTTTATCTATCTTATTGATCAATAATATGATAGGAATTCCTGATTCCTTTATTCTTTGAATGATATTCAAGGGAGGATTTCTTTCACCTGCTTCTACCATATATAAAAATACATCGGCGTCTTCGAGTGAGGTCTCTACATATTTCATCATCGATTCATGAAGTTTGTAGGCAGGATCAAGAATTCCAGGAGTATCGGAATAAACAATCTGGTAATCGTCTGTACTTACGATACCCAAAATACGATGCCGTGTAGTTTGGGCTTTATAGGTAACGGCAGAAATCTTTTCTCCCACTAAAGCATTCAATAATGTCGACTTGCCTACATTGGGCTTTCCGATAATATTTACAAAACCAGATTTATGATTCATCAAAATGAATTTTTTGCAAAATAATTGATTATTTGGCAAATAGAACAAATTTTAATACAACTCACTAAAAAACAATCGTTAGAGAGTATCTACAAATTTAAAGAAAGCTAAGCTTTTAGTAAGCACCGAAATATTTCTTAAAATATCAAATAGTTGATTTACAATATTTTTCGAAAAATCTTTCAAAGAAAAGAAAAAAACTTGCAAAGTTCAGTTTGATTCTTATGAAGAAAATTATTAGTTTTGCAAAATCAAACGAAAGAAATAATAAAGAATATATTGCGGGGTGGAGCAGAGGCAGCTCGTCGGGCTCATAACCCGAAGGTCGTAGGTTCGAATCCTACCCCCGCTACTAAAATCAGAGTTTGGGGGTTGATATTTAGTGATGAGCCAAAATCAAAAGGGCAAAGAGAACAAAATCGTTTATCTACACAATCAGTTTAATTTATTAATCAGTTCACAACTGTTTGCCGTGATATAAAGCCTTCCCCGATTCACCGTAAACCTATCAGCTTTTTCAAATTTCTACTCACATCCTCCACTCCCCTATTTTTAGGTTTTTAACTTTACGAACTTTTAACCTTTAAACTTTTAACTCACCATCCCCATCCTTCAATTGCTATTCTTTGTTTCTTCGATAAAGCCAGACAATAAGTATTTTTGCACAAATTAAATCCCAAGAATGACAACAAGGGACTGGTATTCGAAATCTCCACAGGAAGTACTGAAAAAATTAAATGTAGATCCTTCGGCGGGATTAAGCGAAGAAGAGGCAAAAAAAAGGCTGGAAGAATTTGGGCCAAATAAACTTCAGGAGCAAAAGAAAAAAAGCATTTTTCAATTATTTGTAGCTCAATTAAATGATTGGTTGATCTATGTATTATTTGCTGCCGTTATCATCACCTTATTGATGGGTGAATATATCGACGCAATTATAATCATGGCAGTGATTTTACTAAATGCCATTCTTGGAGTTGTTCAGGAAGTTAGGGCAAGTAACGCCATCGAAGCCTTGCAGAGAATGACCCGTCACAAGGCCTTAGTAAAAAGAGAGGGACAAATCAGGGAAGTTGATTCTGAGGGTTTGGTTCCGGGCGATATCGTGATTTTAGACACTGGTCGATTTGTGGCAGCCGACCTTCGGTTAATTGAAACCATCAATCTTCAAATCGAAGAATCGGCATTAACAGGAGAATCGGTTCCCTCCGAAAAAGAGGCTTCTCTTATACTCGATCCTAAAACGCCATTAGGCGATCGCGAAAACATGGCATTCATGAGCAGTCTGGTAACTTATGGTCGTGGAGAAGGCGTTGTTATAGCTACTGGAATGAATACCGAAGTTGGAAAGATTGTCGGAATCATCAATAAAGAAGAACCCCTCAAAACACCCCTCGAAATTCGCTTGAACCAGCTTGGAAAAGTGCTTGGAAAATTAGCAATAGGAATATGTATTTTTATTTTTATTGTCGGCATTTTACAAGGCCGCGATCTTGCCGAGATGTTTCTGATTTCTGTTTCATTGGCCGTGGCCTCCATTCCCGAAGGACTTGCAGCCATAGTAGCAGTTGTTCTCTCAGTTGGAGTTACGGCAATGTCGAAACGTAATGCCATTATTCGAAGATTGCCTGCAGTTGAAACCCTTGGTTCTGTCAATATCATCTGTACTGACAAAACAGGTACACTTACTCAAAACAAAATGACGGTTCTTCAATCGTTTACCCTTGACGAAAGGAAAGACATCCAAAGGGGACAGATCAATTATTCAAAAGATTCGACTATACTGCTTGCCAAGGCTATGATTCTTTCTTCCGACGCTACCTGGGACGGACAGATGGGCACGGGTGATCCTACCGAGATTGCCTTGCTAATGTTTGGAGATGATGTTGGCCTCGATAGAACCAAGCTTGAAAAAGACACTCGGCGCATTGGCGAATTGGCTTTCGATTCCGAGAGAAAACTTATGTCAACCTTGGTGGAGGAGGATGGCAAGCTCACTGTGTATACCAAAGGCGCCATAGATAATTTGTTAGGAATCTGCACCCACGTGGTTGCCAATGGGGAAGTATTGCCTATGACCGACCAATGGAAAGAAGAATTCAATCAGGCTGTGATAAGGATGACGGCATCTGCTTTGAGAACCTTGGGTGCAGCCTATAAGCCCGTTGATAAGCCCACAGAAAATTCGGAAATGGAGAAAGATTTGATTCTGATTGGTATCGTTGGGTTGATGGATCCGCCTCGTCCAGAAATAAAACATTCTATCGAAAAGGCCAAAAAGGCTGGAATTACCACAGTTATGATAACGGGTGACCATAAAAATACAGCCTTCGCAATAGCCAAAGAATTAGGTATAGCCGAAACAATACAACAAGTGATAACTGGCCTCGAAATAGACGAAATGTCGGAAGAGGTATTCTCGGAAAAAATTATGCAATACCGAGTATTTGCTAGGGTTTCGCCCGAACATAAGGTGAAAATTGTACATGCTTTCCAATCACATGGTTACATTGTATCGATGACAGGCGACGGCGTAAATGATGCACCTTCGTTGAATGCGGCGGATATTGGCATTGCCATGGGAGTTACAGGAACTGACGTAGCCAAGGATTCTTCGGATATGATACTGACGGATGACAATTTTTCTACCATAGTATTAGCAATCGAGCAAGGCCGTAATATTTACAATAATATCAGAAAGGCTGTTCTGTTTTTATTGACATGTAATCTTGGAGAGGTGATTACAATGTTTGTAGCATTAATTTCGGGGATGGCTGCACCTTTTCTTGCTACTCAACTTTTGTGGATCAATCTTATTACGGATACATTGCCTGCGCTGGCTTTAGGAATAGATCCGCCCGATCCCGATATAATGGAAGAAAAACCCCGTGATCCTAACGAAAGTTTCTTCGCTCATGGGGAAGGCTTGCGCATCATTCTGGGAGGCATCCTTATAGGATCGATTTCTATCATAGCTTTCTGGTTCGGATATTTTGAACATGGCTTCAGCCCATTCAGTCAAAACGTGCCTCAAAAAGTTATAGAATATGCACGAACCTTGGCTTTTATAACAATCATTGCCTGTCAGTTGATTTATTCCCTTGGGTTAAGGAGTAACAAAAAATCTATTTTTTCAGTGGGAATATTTTCGAATAAATACCTTGCAGGCTCTATCATTCTTGGTTTGGCTCTGCAATTGCTGGTTGTATTTATCCCGTTTTTGCGAAATGCTTTCAAACTTCAAATGCTCGACCTTCAGGGTTGGCTTATCGCCATCGTCCTTGGATTATTCCCTCTTTTTGTCAATGAATTGCATAAACTCATCCTTCGCCTGAAAGAGAAGAGAACACTCCAGCAGCTCATCTGAATCTATTCCCTATCGATTCCAAATGGATTACCAAAATTTCATATAATGAAACTCTTCAGAATAACAAGATTCTGATTAGTATTTCTGTTTCCAAACCCCATACCATTATTATCATGCTTAAACATTTCCTGCACAGGCTGCAGAGCGTCAAAGACTGATTTTTCTATCGAAGCAGGATTAATTAAATAATTGAATCATTTTTTGCAGACAGCCATCTATAGTAATTGAACAACCATCAAAACTTCGAGAAGGTTGTTTTCAAATAGGTATTTGTAAAGTCAATCAGTGTATCTTTGCGACTTCGACAAAGGATTTCTTTGAAGGAAGGCAATGAAATCCTTCATTTTCAAAACAAGAAGAAATGGAAAAGAAGACATCTTCAATCAGCCTTAAAACGCTTTTTTATTTGTATCTATTCATTTTTGGAGGGCTTGCCATAATAGGTTCCATCGTCATAGTCTTGATGGTGTACCTGTTTAAAACTATGAATTTCGCTGATATCCTTTCCTTTGCGCAAAATGCCTATCATTCGGGACTTCTCTTATTTGTATTGTTTGGTTTTTTTGCACAGATGATCGATGGGACACTAGGAATGGCCTATGGAGTAAGCTCAACAAGTTTTCTAATAAGTACGGGGATTTCACCAGCTATTGCCAGTGCAAGCGTTCATGCTGCCGAGATCTTTACTACAGGTATTTCAGGGATTTCTCATTGGCGATTCAAAAACCTCGATAAAAAATTATTCATTCAACTGGCCATACCCGGCGTCATTGGTTCAGCCTTGGGTGCTTATGTCCTGTCCTCCTTTCAGGGTGATATACTTAAACCCATCATCAATGTATATTTGTTATTGATGGGCTTTCGAATTCTGTATAGCGCCTTACGGAAAAAGATTATGGCAAGAAAATTCAAACAATATACTGTTTTGGGTTTATTAGGTGGTTTTGTAGATGCTTCTGGAGGAGGAGGCTGGGGCCCAGTGGTTACGACCACATTGGTTGGTACAGGCGAAACGCCACGAGTTACCATTGGCACTGTGAATACCGCCGAGTTTTTAGTTACCTTAGCCTCGACTGGAGTATTTACCATGGTAATTGGATTAAGCCACTGGCATATCATTGTTGGCCTCATTTTGGGCGGTATGATTGCAGCTCCTCTGGCTGCCTTCCTCTGCAACAAGATAAATGCTCGATGGGCTATGGTTTTGGTGGGTATCCTTATCATGGCCTTAAGCATCAGAACTCTTCTTCAAATTATTTTTTAAAATAACTGGCCAACTGGCTGAGTAAAAAGCTACATTCACAGAGCAGATTCAAAAATTCTTATGGAAGAGGTATAATCTTCCCATAAAAATATACTAAAAGTGATAAACTTTACCATCATTTGCTCCATTATTAAAAAATACTATCTTTGCCTCATTAACCAATCTCAATTATCAAAATAATAGAATTATTATCACCAAAACCCGAATTTATATTAGTTATCTGCTATAAACAATTAATGGGCAAAATAAGGAAGAACTTAGCATTGAAACATCATCAGTTTCATAATCATTATCATTTTAAAATCATTTAAATAGATATTTTTAAATCCTGTCCATAAAACTATTTTAACCAAATTTATTATGATAAGAAATATTTATCTTAAAAATCAGCGGAAAGTTAACTTTATTCTGCTTTTAGGGAGTTTGATCCTTGTTAGCGGATGTGCGCCCAAAATTTCCAATAAAATAAGCAAACAGTATCCAGCACTTGATTATCGTGAAGAAGTCAGGGTATTTAATCTTGATGAATCTCTTCCACCTGATGCCGAAGAATTAGGCAAAGTGAATATAAACGACAATGGCTTTTCGGCAAATTGTGGATGGAGCGAAGTAATTGAGTTAGCCAAGACTGAAGCTCGTAAAATTGGAGGGAATGCAATAAAAATCACAAAACATCGTCCACCTGATTTTACAAGTTCCTGTCATAGAATTGATGCACTAATAGTAAGAATAGAAAATCTGGATCAACAAAAGATTACTGAAGTACTGGACACATCGTTAATTTCAGCTGATTACGCCTTACTCAGAATATATCGTAATAATAGTTATGGCACATTAATTCGATATGATCTTTATTTGGGTGATAGCTTGATTGCGAGAGTAGCAAATAATTGGAGAAAAACAGTAAAAGTTAAGAAGGACGGTTATAATACCTTATGGGCAAAAACCGAAGCAAAAGAAGAATTACCTATAAAAATTGAAAAAGGGAAAGAATATTATATACGATGTGGAGTTCGTCCAGGTTTAATGATTGGACGTCCTGAATTAGAGCTCGTTGATAATCAGAGAGGAAAATCCGAATTCGGACTTATAAAGGCAAAAAATGAAATCACTCAAATTCTGATGAATGATGGCAGTATCATAAAATGTTATATAAATTATGAAGACAATGATAACCTCTACATTACTGATATAAATGATAAACAAAATCAGGAGAAATTTATTCGAAAATCGGAAATTAAAAAAATAGATAAAAAAAATTAAACTATAAATTTTTTTAATATGAAAAATTTTCGAAATGTTGTTTGTATGATATTCCTTATACCTTTATGTAATTCGCTGCCTTTAATAGCTCAGGACTTAATTGTTACAATAGACAATGACTCGATAAATTGTAAAATAACGAAAATAAAACCCGACTTTATTTATTTCACTTTTAAGTATAAAAATGAAATAAGGAATACTTTGTTGCCAAAGAGTCAGGTAAAATATCATCAATCCAATTACTTTGCCACTTCCGAAATCCCTCAAGATAAAATAAAGATAATACGGGATTTCCCTCGTTTTAAATTGGCTGCTGAAGGAGGATGGAGTACACGTACAGCAAAAATCGCAGATGATGTACCCCCTGATTTTAAGAATTATATGAAGGATTTAAAAACTGGTTTTCATTTCGGCATGGATGCATATTATTACTTCATTGAAAACATTGGGATCGGAATAAAATGCAATCGTTATCACTCAAAAAATGTATTAAAAAATGTTTACATCCAATACGCTAATGGAAGTATGGAGTTTGGAAATATGAGCGACAATATTAAAATTTATTTCATAGGCCCATTTGTTAGCCTCCGAATGTTGAACAAGAATAAAAATAATAATTTCTATATGAATTGGGGAATAGGATATACTCAATATAATGATGAAGCTGTTTTTGTTTATGAATTTTCCACTAAAGGAAATAATATAGGCTTATTTGCAGATTGGGGATATGAGATTGGTTTATCTAAGAATTTTTCACTTGGATTTCAGCTCTCGATTATAGCCAGCACCTTAACAAAATATAAATTAATAACTGATTTTCATACTGAAACGGTTAAACTGGATAAGGAAAATTACGAAAATTTATCCCACCTCAATTTATCAATAGGTCTAAGATTTTATAAATGAAACAGGTAGATTTTCTTTCCTTACTTACAATAAACCTATTTTATTTTTTCTTTTTCAATAATAACTGAATATATAATTTTCTATAATTTCTTGAGATAAAGAAACTTTTCAATTGCTTAAAACTTTATTTTCATTAAGGTTTCAAGAAGAAATCAAAATTTTTATAAATTTTTTTGTCTGTTTGTAAAAGTGAACAAATCTTTGCCATAATTTTACCATTCAATTCACAAAAGGAGGTGCATTATGAAAGCGAAAATCTTTTGTCTTAGCCTGTTGGCAAGCTTATTTTTCATGGCTGGTTGTGGTGAGGATGATGATGGCACAGAACCTACTCCCAATGGAGATTCAACTAAAATAAGTCCATCTTGGACATTTACTGAAATTCCCGAATTAAAATTTGCTGAGATTTCACGTAATGGCAAATGGGCAATCGTAGCCAGTGATTATAGAATGGCTTTATTGGATTTGAAAAATAAAGCCGAACTTTATGAAGTGGCAACCAGCGAAAGCGATTTAGATTATGTTGTGCAAGTTTCCATTTCTGACCAAGGTTATGCTTTGGTTGCAAGCGCGAATGGAATCGGGGTTATTTCTGCAACCCAAGGCTTGATAGCCAATTTTTCGGAAGTTTATATTGGTCAGGCACGTTATTATGTGAGAGGTTATCCATCTATGATTGCCCCTTCTGGGGTTTCATACTATGTACATGGAAATATGAAATTTTCTCTTCCTGATAATCTGGTGTGGTTAAATACTACCGACAGTCCCAACTATGATTTTTCAAATGAGCTAGATTTATCGGGTGATGGCTCACTGATAGCAAGCGCTAGTGGAGTATATGGTAAATTGGTTTTATTGGACGGGAATGGGAATATACTTTGGAAATCATCCATTGCTAATGATGCTATACGTAATGTAGATATTTCAATTGATGGAAGTACCATCGCTATTGGTGACCTTAGCGAAATCGATGTTTATGCAAGCAATAGCCCTGCTCCTATAATAAGGTGGCCTCACAACAGTTATTACGCGATAGTGGCTGTTTCAAAAAATGGGAGTGTAATTACAGGCGGTACATCACATGGGAAACTCGTCATCTTTAAGAATGGTTCTGAAACACCAAATATATACGACAAACCCGATGGTCAAGTAAATGATATTGCTATCTCTGATGATGGAAAAATAATTGTTTTAGCAACCGACTTTGGAGGGTTAGAAATTTATAATGATCTCGGAAAACTCAAATACCAACACAAAGGCCAATATGAAGGTATTGTGTCATGTGTTAGTATTTCTTCAGATGGAAAAAATGTAGGGTGCATTTTTCAAAACGAATTCCATCTCTATGCTTTACCATGATAGGACTGGCTGTTGATCTATCAAGTTACAAAGTAAATGTGGAGAGGCAGGAGGTGGAGTAAGGAGAATGAAGAAATTTACGAAGACGAGAAATTATCGGTTGAACACCTCGGAAGCAGCATTTTATCAAGGGGTGGGCAATGTGCTGTATTGTTTAAAAACATTGCAGGAAACAAAGATTTGAATGGGAATAATGTATCAGCGGCAAAACATTTCCTGAAAAATAAAAAAATTGAATGCCTTTACGCCAGCATAACAAAAATTTACTACTTTGGCTCACATAAAAATTTCAAGTTATTTTGGTCAACAATAAGGTTCAATTAGATTTTTTTCAACTTACTAAATGAAAATTATACACTGCCTTCTCACTAACCAATCTTTAAATTTCCAACTATATCTTTAATACGATAAAATCATGGAAGAAAACAATCAGAGCCACAATGATAGCATCAACTGCCTTGCCAAGGACTTATTCGACAAGATAAAAAAGCTGGATTCACGTAACCCAACTTGAGAGCCTTAGGGATGCAATTTCCTTTTATACAGCAAGTTGAATCTTTAACTTTCAACTTTCGGGGAACACAAATTTTTTCCTGTAAAATGGCATCATTTCATATCCCATTGCTTTATAAATTTTTTGTACTTCCATCCTTGGTTTACTGCATATGCGAATATGCACTTTTTTGCCTTCCCTTTGCTTCATGCTTATGGTACCTGTCTTTTGCGTGTTCA
>Ga0208040_1000907_pt1 | contig 32052 bp, 14 predicted proteins | sample AD_UKC083_MetaG_FD_184431 | JGI IMG/M metagenome (GOLD analysis project Ga0208040, IMG submission 184431) | Active sludge microbial communities of municipal wastewater-treating anaerobic digesters from USA - AD_UKC083_MetaG (SPAdes) (version 2) | ecosystem: Engineered > Bioreactor > Anaerobic >...
GTGTTACCGAGAGTGCTCCATTCTATCAATATGTGAATACTACACCAATCGTTCAAGTAACTGCGACCGAGGTAGATATTTGTGACGGAGGTGAAGTAACTTTAACCGCTCACTTAGGGGATTATAATGCAGACTTCTTAACCTATCAATGGTACACTGTAGATACGACCGCTACCCCATCTGAGACACCAATTCATGGAGCGAGTGAAATTACTTTAACCATTATTCCAACCGATACAACCTTATATAGAATCCGTGTATTCCAAACCACATCAGATTGTGAAGCATACGGAGATATTGTAGTTGCTGTAACTCCTGATCCGACTATTGCCGTATCAATTAGTGATACGATCATTTGTGAGGGTGGTGAAGTAGTTCTTACAGCTACTGTAACCGGTGGAGTTACCGGCGGTGAACTTTTCACCTGGTTCAAGAATGGTGTGATTATCCCCGGTGCTACTGAGGCTATCTTAGTTGATTATCCGGTAACCACCGATGGTGATATTACCAACTATACTTATAAAGTACGAGTTGTTCAAGATGCTGCCGGTTGTGCTTCCATAGTTGATGCAGAGGCTGAATTGGTAGTTCATCCTAATCCAACCGTAGTTATTTCGGGCGATCCGATCGTATGTAGAGGCATTAATAATGTTACCTTACATGCCAATATCAATGATGAGTATCCTACTTCGAATTTAGCTATTCAGTGGAGATTATTCAATACAGATATTGTAGGTGCTACCGCTGTTGATCATACCGGCACTTATACTGATACGGATAATCCTTATATCTTTACCGTTGTGGTAAGTAATCCATTAGGTTGTGTTACTGAAAGTGCTCCGTTTGAAGTTTATGTAAATACACCTCCTGTAGTGGAAGTAACCGCTACGGAAACTCATGTATGTGAGGGTGGAGAAATCACCTTAACTGCACACTTGGAGGATTATAACGCTCCTGACTTGGTTTACAGATGGTATGCCAATGGAATTCCAATTTATGGTGCAACTGAGTCTACTTATACCACTGTGATGAATGGTACCACTCTATTCAGAGTAGAGGTTGATCAAATCACTTCAGGCTGTGCTGATTTTGATACTATCACTGTTTTTGTAGAGGCTGATCCTGTCATTGCAATAGCAATTGATGAGTCCGTAATTTGTGAAGGCGGTGAAGTAGTTCTTACAGCTACCGTAACCGGTGGTGTTGCAGGCGGTGAAGTTTACAGATGGTACAAGAACGGAGTTTTGGTACCTGAAGCTACTGCAGCTACCTATATTGATTATCCTGTTACTACTGATGGTGATATTACTCAGATCACTTACAGAGTAGAGGTAACTCAAACTGCTGCCGGATGTGCATCAGTAAATGTAGCTGAAACTACCTTGACAATTCATCCTAATCCAAGCGTTCAAATCGAGGGAGATCCAATTATTTGTGACGGTTCACCGGTAAGATTGAATGCTAATGTTAACGAATCGTATGATGTATCCGGTTTAACCTATCAATGGAGACTTTTCAATGCCGATATTGCGGGTGCTACCGATTCAATTTATACTCATACTTATCCTGATACCGATAATCCTTATATCTTCACTGTTGTAGTAACCAATGCCAATGGTTGTGTAACAGAGAGTGCTCCATTCTATCAATATGTGAACACTGCTCCTGTTGTACAAGTAACTGCGACAGAGACTGAGATTTGTGTCGGTGGTGAAGTAACCTTAACCGCTCACTTGGGAGACTATAATTCACCTAACTTGGTATATCAATGGTACACTGTTGATAATAGTGCTACTCCTGCTGTTGAAACTCCAATCCACGGAGCCAGTGAAATTAGTTTAACTATTATCCCTAACGGTACAACCTTATACAGAGTTGAAGTGATTCAAACCATTTCAGCTTGTAGAGCGACCGGTGATATTACCATTACCGAATATCCTGATCCCGTTATTACCGATATTACAATCTCAGAGGATCAAATTTGTTCCGGAGGTCAAGTAACCGTAACCGCGAATACGATCAATGTGATTGGTACTCCAACCTATACTTGGTACAGAAACGGTATTTTATTACCTGAAGTAACCACTGCAGTCTTTACCGAATCACCATTGGCAATTGATGGTGACGTAACAGTTTACACTTACAGTGCCTTTGTTACTACCGATGTAGCCGGTTGTCAGTCAGATGTTGTAGAATCTCCGTTGTTGACCGTATATGACAATCCTGTGGTTGTAATTTCGGGAGATGCTAATATTTGTGAGACAGATTCCGTATTCTTAACCGCGTTTGTTGATCATGTATCCGATCCTGTAGGCATCTTATCCTACACCTGGTTTGAATCCGGACAAACACTAGAAAATACAGCATACGGTGTAAACGTACCTCATAGCCAAAACTTGGTAGATTACTTTGCTCCAAGATATGAGCCTTATATCTTTACAGTACGCGTTACCCGTGAAAATGGATGTACTACAATGAGTGAGCCATTTGAACTCTATGTTCATGAGTCACCTGTAGTCAATATTACTGCAACAGAGACTGCAGTATGTGAGAGTGGTGAGGTAACCATGACCGCGAATCTTGATGATTACAATACCGAAATGATTACCTACCAATGGTACACAGAATCTTATCATACCTATCCTGTATATTCAGATCCTACCACATTTGAGATGGTAACCGACACATTGATGACCTTGATTCCCGGTGCAACACAACAACATTATACTACTGTTGTCGATGAGACTACTGCATTCTATGTACGCGTTCTTCAAACTCACTCATTATGTGAGAAATATGACAGAATCGTTATAGATGTTATTCCGACTCCTGTAGTAACCGAAATTACCGTATCTGATCCGGCGATTTGTGAAGGAGGTCAAGTAACTCTAACCGCAGTAACAGATCCTGCCGATCTCGAGGGAGCAGTGTACACCTGGTACAGAAATGGAGCATTAATCGACGGAGTAACCGGTGCATCCTTCACAGATTCACCACTTACCGTAGATAATGATATTACAACATATGAATATGCTGTATCCGTATCTATACCCACAGCAGGTTGTACATCCGATCTCTTTACAGCTACTCAGCTTGTAACTGTTTATGGTAATCCAACCGTTGTTATCGAAGGTAATCCATTAGTATGTGAAGATTCACTATTTACCTTAATAGCCAACGTTAACGACACTATTCCAGGAACTACTGTTACTTATCAATGGAGAAGATTTAACGAAGATATTCCCGGTGCAACGGGAAGTACTTTGACAACTTCTGAGCCATTTGAATTTGGTAACACTTACATGTACACTGTTGTAGTGAACACAGAATACACCAATGGTACCATCGGCTGTGTTCGTGAAAGTGAACCATTCTATGTGGTAGTAGGCGAGAATCCAATTGTAGAAATTATTGCCACCGACACAGTAGCTTGTGAGGGCGGTCAAGTAACTCTCACCGCAGTTTTAGGTAATCCTTACTTAAACAACGTAGCTGTAACCTGGTATAGAAATGGTGTAGCGATTCCCGGTGCTCACGGTTTATCCTACACTGCAACCATAACAGAAACTTCTACTTTCTACGCAGTGGTAAGTGCCAACGGTTGTACTGCAACCACTGAAGAGATCACTATCACCTTGATTCCAACTCCTGCTATTGGTGCAGTAGTTGCATACAATACTGTAGGTGGTTCAGATATTTGTGAGGGTGGTGAAGTTGAGGTAACAGCTTACTTAGAAGGTCCTGCAGGTAATTATATTGATTCTACCGCAACTTATACCTGGTATAGAAATGGCTTCTTAATGCCATTGGTTACCGGTCCTTGGTTCAGAGAGTCACTCTATGCCATAGATGGCGATACCACTCACTATACTTATTCCGTGGTTGTAACTTCTGAAAGTGTGAACTGCGTGTCTGCTATGGGCTATTCCAATACTGTAACGGTTATCCGCAATCCTATCGTGATTATCAACGGTAACCACGAGGTATGTCAAGCCAATGGCAACACACCAAACGTTTACCTATCTGCATACATCAACGGTATTAGTAATCCTGACTCAACTACTATTTTCAAATGGTATAAGAATGGAGTTTACCAAGAGAACCCAAGCTTCCAATTATATTATACAGAAGTATTAGGTCTCAGCTACCAAACTGTAGAATATATGCTTGAGGTAATTAATGGTAACGGCTGTTCAGCATTCAGTGAGCCATTTGAGGTATTTGTTCATCCTAACCCAGTTGTAAATATTACTACAGATGATACCGTAGTGTGTGTAGGAGGTCAAGTAACTTTACAAGGTAACTTGAATGATTACAACGAAGACGAGTATGTATTCCAATGGTACCGCAACGGTATTAGTGTAAACCACTTGATCCCCGGTGCAACCCAATTGATTTATACAACTCCTCCATTAACCACAAGTGGAACCTACTACTTGAGAGTAATTCAAAGAAATACAGGTTGTGTTGATTTTGATACTAAACATATCCATGTAGTAGCCGATCCGGTGATTGACGAGATCCAAGTATCTGCTACAGAGGTTTGTACCGGCGCTGAAGTAACTGTTACTGCTGTTACTTCAAGTGTAACCGGCACAGCTGTTTATACCTGGTATAGAAATGGTCAACTTGTACCCGGTGCAACCGGTCCTGTATTAACCCAAACCTTGTATGCATTAGGAGGTGATCAATCGACCTATACTTATGCTGCTACTGTACGTACAGAGCTTAGCGGTTGTGAGTCATCACTTGTTACTGCTCCTGTTATTACCGTTAATAATGATCCACACGTAGTGATTGCCGGCGAACCTATAGTATGTGAAGGAGTCAACAACATTGTTCTTTACGCCAATGCTGTTCCATCTACCGGTATGACATACCAATGGTACTTAAATAACGTTGCTATTGCCGGTGCTACTGATGCGACCTTGACAACTACTCAACCTGCATCCACCACTCCATACACATATAGTGTAGCTATTTCCGGCGTACCGGGATGTGATGTTGTTTCAGCTACATTTGATGTATTGGTAAATGCTGCTCCAATCGTGCATGTTGCATCTGACGCCACTACTATTTGTGCAGGTGGTGAGGTAACCTTCACTGCTACCATTGATAACTGGAATGCAGATATGTTGACCTATCAATGGTACCATAACGGAGTGATCATCCCCGGAGCAACAAATCTGACTTATACAGCAACTATTGAAGATGTTGCAACCCATACCTATTCTATCATAGTAGATCAACTCACCTCCGGTTGTTCCGGTACCGCTCAAGCAACAGTAACTGTAGTTGCTGATCCTGTGATCGATGCGATCCAGGTATCTGCTACCGACATTTGTAACGGAGCAGAGGTAACCGTTACCGCTGTTACATCGAACATAACCGGAACACCAGTTTATACCTGGTATAGAAATGGTCAAATTGTTGCAGGTGCAACCGGATCAGTTCTCACCGAGACCTTATATGCTGAAGGTGGTGATCAATCTACCTATACATACGCTGCTACCGTAAGCACAGATCTCAGTGGTTGTGAGTCCTCATTAGCTACTGCTCCTGTGATTACTGTAACCAATGATCCACACGTAGTGATTGCCGGCGAACCGATTGTTTGTGAGGGAACCAACAATATCGTTCTCTACGCCAACTCAGTTCCATCTGCCGGTATGAGTTACCAATGGTACTTAAATAACGTTGCTATTACCGGTGCTACCGATGCAACTTTAGTAGCCACTCAGCCTGCATCCACCACTCCATACACATATAGTGTATTAGTATCCGGAGCTCCCGGATGTGATGTGTTGTCAGCTACTTTTGATGTATTGGTTAATGCTTCTCCTGTTGTTGCAGTTGCAGCTGATGCCACAACCATTTGCGAAGGTGGTGAGGTAACCTTCACTGCAACCATTGATAACTGGAATGCTGATATGCTAACCTATCAATGGTACCATAACGGAGTCTTAATCCCCGGAGCAACCAACCTAACCTATACCACAACCATTGATATAGTTGCAGATCATACCTATTCCATCGTTGTTAATCAATTAACATCCGGTTGTTCAGGTACTGCTCAAGCTACCGTAACTGTAGTTGCCGATCCTGTGATTACTTCTATTGACATCAGTGAGTCTTTCATTTGTGACGGAGGTCAGGTAACCATTACAGCTAACGCGGTAGGCGTTGTAGGCACTCCAATTTACACCTGGTACCGCAATGGTGAATTAATCGAAGGTGTAACCGGTGCTCAATTCTTAGAGTCTCCATTGGCTGTGGATGGTGATGCCACCACATATACATATAGTGCTATTGTTACTTCCAGCATCAGTGGCTGTAACTCTGCGATGGTAACATCATCTGTTTTGACTGTTTATGCTAATCCTGTGGTAGGTATTACGGGAGATGCTCATATTTGTGAAGATGTACCTGTTAACTTGATGGCGTTTGTTGACCACGTTTCAGATTCTGTAGGTAACCTAACTTACACCTGGTTTGAATCCGGACAACAAAGAGACAACTTAGTTAACGGTATTCCTGTAAACAGCCAAATTTACTTAGAATACTGGTATCCAAGTGATCAACCATACGTATTTACCGTACGTGTAACTCGTGACAATGGTTGTACAACCCTAAGCGATCCATTCTATGTATATGTTCACGAAAAACCGGTTGTTAACATTACTGCCAACGCTGACGAAGTGTGTGAAGGCGGCGAGGTTACCTTAACAGCTAACCTGGATGATTACAATACACCTAACATTACTTATCAATGGTTTACTCAAACTATTGTAGAACAACAAGTTCAAATTTCTCCAACAGATTTTATCACTGTTTATGACACTGTAATCACCAATATTCCTGGCGCTACAACTCAAACTTATACCACTCTTGTTGATGCTACTACCGTTTATGGAGTATTAGTAAATCAAACCATTTCCGGTTGTACAGCAACAGATTTGATTACTATCACAGCAACAACCATTCCGGTTGTTACTGAAATCGTAGTAGCTCCAAGCAATGTCATCTGTGACGGCGGTCAAATCACACTTACTGCAATTACCACAGGTGGAGTAGCCGGCGGAGAATTCTATACCTGGTACAGAAATGGAATTGTTATCGAAGGAGCAAACACAGCCACTTTGATAGAATCTCCTCAAACCGTGGATGGAGATGTTACCTTGTACACTTATAATGTAACTGTATCACAATCAGCTTCAGCCTGTGAGTCAGTTCTTGATTCTGCAATTGCTGTTGTGATCACAGTTAATCCTAATCCGACTGTATCAATTTCAGGAGATCCGATCATCTGTGACGGCAACTTGATTGAGTTGTTTGCCAACTTAAATGATACTAATAATAATACAGGCTTAACTTATGACTGGAGATTATTCAACACCTCTTTGGGTATCACAACTCAAGAGTTGAGCATAACTCGTCCATCATCTGATAATCCTTATATTTTTACCGTAGTAGTAACCAATGAATATGGTTGTCAAGCCGTATCTGATCCTTACTACGTATATGTAAATGCTAATCCTACCGTAGTAGTAACTGCGACCGAATCTACCATTTGTGAAGGTGGTTCCACCACATTGACAGCTAATTTAGGTGATTACAATGTACCTTACTTAGTATATCAATGGACTGCAGACGGAGTAGTTATTCCTGGTGCTACCACCAGTACTTTAACCGTGAATCCGACAGCAACCACCGTTTACGGAGTATCTGTGGTACAAACCAACTCTGCTTGTCAAGTAACCGGTACCCATACTATTACTGTAGTTCCTGCTCCTGTGATAGCCTCTGTTACCATCAGTGAAACAGAGATCTGCGAAGGAGGTCAAGTAACTGTTACCGCTACTGTAGCGGGTGGAATCAGTGGTGGAGAAGTATTTACCTGGTACAGAAATGGAGTTGTTATACCTAATGCTACCGGTGCATCATTTACTGAGTCTCCACTTGAAATTGGCGGCGATGTCACTGTTTACACTTATACTGTAGAAGTAGTTCAAAGCGGTTCCGGTTGTGCCTCAGCGATTTCAGCTCCTGTTTCAGTAACTGTTTACCCAACAGCTACAGTACAGATAGCCGTTTCCGGCAGTACAACTCTTTGCGAAGGTGGTTCCGTAGTATTGAGTGCGAATGTGAATCCGACAACAACCAATACAACATATCAATGGTTTGTTGATAACGTATTGATACCCGGTGCAACAGATCAAACATATACTATCAGTGACGCTGTAGCCAGAGAGACTGATTATTTATATACTGTATCCGTATCTCAATATATTGGATGTAATGTTACTTCGGCTGCTCAAGCGATCACGGTGGTTGCAGATCCTGTTGTAACCATTACAGCTGATGATCCTGTAATTTGTGTTGGCGGTACTACTACCTTACATGTAAATGTAGCGAATGGAGTAGAAAGCGTTAATGGTTTAGGAGTTTATACTTATAATTGGTATAGCACTAACTCACCAGTAACCTCCTTAGGTACCGGTACTTCATTGACCGTAACCGGAACAACTGAACAAATTACTACTTACTGGGTAGAGGTTACCTCTCCATACGGATGCTCCGTATTGGCATACTACTATAACTTCGAAGTTGTAGCCGATCCGACAGTTACCATCAGTGTGGCTTCGGGCTATAGCACAGCGGTTTGTGAAGGAGGTCAAACGATGTTGGTTGCTTCTGTTCAAGGAGGTTTAGGTACTCCAACTTATCAATGGTACAAGAATAGTATCTTACTACCCGGTGAAACCAATGCAACGATAATGACTACTCCATTGTACGGTACACAGACAGCTGATTATTCAGTGAGTGTAGTGATGAGTGGCGTAGGCTGTAATGCTGCAGCGAACTTCAATGCTCATACTCTGGTAGTTCCTGCTCCTGTTGTAGCGATTACCGGTAATACCAACACCTGTCCGGGTGGTACTGTAACCTTAACAGCGACTGTTACCGGCGGTGTTGCCAATGATAATCTCACTTACCAATGGTACAAGGTATCTGATGGTATAGCTACTGCCATTAACGGTGCTACCACAGCTGTTTACACTACTTCTCCATTGTTGTTGGGTGACAGCTATGAGTACTATGTAACTATCGAAAGCTTTGTTTCCGGATGTTCTGCAACCTCAGGCACAGTACAAGCGAACGTTGTTCCAGAGCCAACCGTATCGATTACCGGAGCTAATGTAGTATGCGAAGGTGGAGTGTTGACATTAACTGCACTTGTTCAAGGAGGTATCCAACCTGTAGGTTATACTTACACCTGGACTTACCAACAAGGAACAAACAGTGGTTCATATCAAACAACTACTCCTGTATTCCAATTACCAACTACTTTACCGGCTAATGATCCTGCATCACCATACGTATTCAATGTATCTATTATGAGTGATCAATTCCATTGTGATGCTGTATCGGGTTCTCACGTTGTGAATATCCAAGCAGTTCCATCTGTAAATATCACTTTAGATCATAATACAGTATGTAGCGGAGGTTCTGTTACTGCCACTGCTCACGTAACACCTTTAGGTGCTTATAACTATGTATGGACGGTTAACGGTGCTGTTCAAGGAATTAATGCTGCAACGCTCACTATGTATAACTTACCTATCGGTGACAATAATATCAGTGTAGAGGTTACTCCAAATCATGCCAATGCTGCTTGTTATGCTTCTGCTATCGCAGTTGCAACCGTTGTTGCTGATCCTGTGGTAACTATCGTTGCTGATGCTACTTCATTCTGTACAGGAGGTACTGTTAATTTAAGTATTCAAAGTATCACTGTGAACAGTGCTATTGTTGGAACTTATACTTATGAGTGGAGAGTCAATGGTGTAACGATACCTAATGCAAATAGTGATATCTTGAGTCAAACTCTAACCACTCCCGGTACTTATGCATACGCATTGAAAGTAACATTGGATAATGGTTTAGGATGCGGTTCTACTTGGTCTAGCCCGATCGTTGTTACTGTGGCACCTCAACCTGTGGTTAATATCAATCCGGCAGGTTTGGGTATCTTAGACCTCTGCGAAGGTGGTGAGGTAACATTGAATGCCACTGTAACCAACACTAACCCCGGACACGGAACTTATACCTATACCTGGTACTCTAACAATACCAATACAGGTGTATCCACTAATCCATATAACCAAACATTAAACAGTGTAGGAACCTATAACTACTACGTGATTGTTAACTCATCCGGTGTTGCTTGTGCTCCTGCTATTTCTAATGTTGTAACATATAATGTTGTTGCTGATCCATCGTGGACTACAATCTCAGTACTTTATCCTGAAATCTGTGTAGGCGAGACAGTTCAGCTTAACGCAGCTGTTCAAGGGGGAGTACAAGATGGTTCAGGTAATACCAATGGAGTAATTCACTGGACCGTATGGCCAGAGGGTGGAGTTGCTCAAGTGGTAGATGGTGGTATTGGAGGTACATCGTTCGATACACCTGATGCTGCGGGACAATATTATTACCAACCAACCTATATTGGTCAATTAGGTAGTGGATGTAACATAGAGGATAATCCGATCACACCTGTAGTGGTACATGAAAGACCAACTGCTCAGTTTGTAGGCGGTGATGGTACTGTAATTTGTGGTAATGATCCGAACTCCTTTGCAACTCTCGTTGTACAGTTGACCGGAACAGCTCCATTTACATTCACCTTAACCGGTTCTAACGGTTATTCTCAAATGTTTACAACCTCATTGAATACTTTCCATATTTTCTTGAATCCATTATTTACCGGATCCTATAGTATTACTAATTTACATGATGCCAACTGTGCAGCAGTTGATTATCCTGCACCTGTAACCATTATAGTATCTCATATCGATGTGTTAGATTTAGTTGTAGAGACTTGCGGTGAGACCGAGGACGGCTCCTTACCAACAGTTCAAATTGATGTGAATATAGCAGCAACCTCTCCGGGTATGGCTCCAATCGCATTTATTACTTATCTAACCGATCCTGCGATGAATACTCAATCACCTATTTATTACACCGGTTCCAGAACCTATATTGAGTTCACCACACCTACTACCCCCGGAGATTATCCAATTATCATCACCATTGATGGTTGTGACTACCATGCGTTGGTAAGAGTGTTAATCGGACAATACAACTTAGGCGGTACTGATGCGTTGATGCAACAAAGATGGGATGATGTGGTGGTTGTCAACAACAATCCTGAAACCAACGGTGGTTACACCTTTGTAACTTATCAATGGTACAAGGATGGAGTTGAGATTCCGGGAGCAACACATCAGTATTACCAAGAGATTGGTGGATTGAACGGATTCTACTCAGTTAAATTAACTGCTGAAACTGAAGATGGCTTAGTTGAGTTCAAGACCTGCGAACAGTTCTTTGTATCTCAAAACTTAACTAAGGTTTATCCTGTACCTGCCAATGTTGAAGAGACTGTGACTATAGAAGTAACTTTAACTGCTGACGAGTTAGAAGGTGCTGTATTGGATATCTTCGATGCTAAGGGTGCTCTTGTAAGACAATTACCTGTTGAAGACGTAATCATCAGAGTAAGCGGTTTCAAGACTCCCGGCGCATACTTCGGACGCATTACAACAGGTACTAATGAAATTAAGACTGTTAAATTCGTAATTATAAAATAAAGTTTACTGTTGGTGAGTGGTGTTTCCACCACTCACCCGGTAATAATTAAATATAGTATAAAATATAAAATATATAAATTATGAAAAAACAATTATTATTATTCAGTCTTCTTTTCACTTTGTTGCTCTCCTATTCGCAAGAGGTGGCTGAGCCTGCAGCTCCAGCTGATACGACTCAACAAACTGAAGAAGCAGCGTTTTGTCCTCATAGAATTTCGACCAAGATAGCGATTGGCCCAACCAATAATATCTATAGGAGAATGCCCACCATGGATCCTAAATACTCCTATAGTTATGTTATTGAAGCGGGTTACACCTATTTTTTCAATGAGAACTGGGGACTAGGAATTGGCTTGGGCTTACATCACATTCTGGCTAAGGGTCTTCTCGACATTAATGGACAAACCAGAGTTTTAGAACCGGGTTATCATTTAGGAGATCCTAACAGAGAGTATGACATGTTTTTCCGTACTACCGATTTTGTTGAAAAACAATCTATTTGGGCGTTAGAGATTCCTTTAACCGCACAATATGAGTATCGTTTTGGCAGCAAGCGGAATGGTATTTATGCCGGCTTAGGTGTAAAAGGTTATATTCCCTTTAAGGCTAAAACTAATTTCACATCCGAAACCGGAACACTTACTTTAACCGGTAGAGAAGAGGAGATTAACGTAGATTGGGGTACTGATCTGGAGGGTCACTTTGGAATTTTCCCTGTTACTGCAAAATCGACCAAGTCAAAGCTAAGAGCTTCCATAGATCTACAGGCAGACTTTGGCGGAATCTTTGGTTTATCTCGTCGTACCGACTTTTACATTGGCGCTTATCTTTCTTATGGCTTCTTAAATATCTTGCCCAAAGAGACTAAGGATTATGTTTCCTTTGATGATGGTGCTCTTCGTGTGAATGGTGCTCTTTCTTCCAACCAGATTCAAAAGTATAATGAAAATATAGCTGATCCTGTTTCAGAAAAATGGAATCTATTCCAATTTGGAGTTAAGACCGGTTTCCACTTCAAACCTTGTACCGGCTTCGGTGTAGGTCCAGAATATGACAGAGATCTTAAGAGACGTTATATGGATGAAATGGCTAAAAAAGCTAATGATCCAATTATTATCAAAACTACCGAGTATGTTTATGTGGTACCTGTAACTCCTGCTAATTTGGAAGAGGAGGATAAGGTAACTCAAGACAACATCAGAGAATTGGCGGATGCTTTATCTAAAACCAAAATTTTGTTTGACTTAGATAAGGATATTCCCAAGATCACCGATTATAACGACAATATCAGAAGAACTGTTGAAATTTTGAAGAGAGACAGATCATTAGGGTTGATTGTAGAAGGTTATACCTGTGATTTAGGAACTGAAGCTCACAACAGAGATTTGGCACAACGCAGAGCTATTGCGATCAGACAATTGTTCATTGATCAAGGTGTATATCCTGAGCAAATCTCAATAGCTGCTTACACTGTAAACGATCCGGAGAATAAGATGAATATTCCTGATCCACGCAGAGAAGAGCACAGAGCTGCGATTTTCAGAATTATCAAGAAAAGATAGCTAGAAGGCGGAATGCGGAATGCGGAAAGCGGAAAAATTTCGAATTTCGAATTTCGAATAGAAAATTAAGATTGTGATTTTAATTGAAAGAGGTTTTTCGAGAGAAGGGCCTCTTTTTTTTTAAGAGCGATGAATATCCTGCCCCCCATTTATTTAAAATACCAAATAAGAAATAAGAAATATGAAATTCCTTCAGTTCTTTACTTTTACCATGAAAATAGATGGCTTCCTATTGTCCATTCGATATAGTCGATTCTGCCACCATGTACCTTCATAGAGACGCCCATAAAAAGATTTTCGTTTTTACCTAACATATATCTGAATCCAAGTCGTTCATAAAATTTCAGGTAATGCCTTGGAACATATTTTGTAGGTTGAAAAATGTAATATGCTCCTGCAATATGGAAGATGAAACGTCCGTAAACAATGTCGAAAGAGGCAACGGAAGCAATGCTAAAGGAGTTTTTTAAAGTGTAGTTTTCCAACTCTCCATAGTATTCATACATAATTTTATTTTCACCGGTATAAAGCAGGTCAAGGCCGCCCCCAAAACGGTAACAGGGATGAAATGCACGTGTATAGCCTATTTCAAAAGTGTTCCCGACACAATACCGATTGAAAATAGTATTTGATTCTCTGAACCCGAGAGCTTCGAAAAAATAAATGGTGTTTTTCTTTTGAGAGGGGAAGTCAACAGAATTTATTAGTTCGGGAGCGCGACCATGTAGATAGTAACGGCAACCCATTTGTCCATAAAAAATATTAGTTCCTCTGTTGGGGAGAACGATTGCGCCATTGGATGCGTGGGTGAACGATATTCTTCCAAAAAGATCCCATGCTTCATTTAATCTGAAGACGGGACCACAATCTGCCGTAAGGTGTACGGTAACGGGGGCGCCGATGAGGGCGTTGCCGTGCTTGGTCCAATAGGAGATGCCTGCGCCCCATGAATAATCCAATTGGAAGCGTTCACGCTTGATTAAATGCCCATTGCAGTACCCGTACACGGAAATAGCGTTACCTAGCTCTATCAAGCCTATATTGGGATGGATATAATCCTTCATGGTGTTACGTTCGTATCGTACACCAATACCTATTTTAGGATAGTTGAAAAGAGACTCCCATGTTTTTTTACCCGTCGTCTGGATTCCATATCTAATATTGATGCAATAGGTAGGGTAATTGAAGCAAGACTTAAAAGGATGAAACCCCAACTGGAATGACGGCTCAATATATCTATATTTAGTATTGGCATTTTGCGCTGATGCCGGGAGAAAATGAAGCAAGAATGCAGCGAAGAGGAATACTTTTAGCAATTGGAAAATGGTTGAATGTTTCATTGTTTGGTCTCGCTTTCCCGTATCCGACTCCTTTTATGGTAAGTAGTTTTGGTTATTTGTTGGCTTTTTCTTCTTCGTTATTGTACCACTCGAGATAAGCGTTAACATGTTTCTTTCCTGCTTCCAGCAGTGCAGTTTTCTTTTCATCTTTGATGTCGAAATCAGTGGCTTTAACGTCCATAGTGTCGATGTAAATAGTTCGTTGCCAGTCGTCGCTATGCAGGTGGAGATTGATCTGGAAATCGATCAAAGTTGTGAAAAGAGCCTGGGTATAGTCAAAGAAGTTTTCTATTTTCCTTACAGGCGGTTCGGCATTGTCGCGGAACATGGCGACTTCCTCCTTGCCGTCTAAACGGAAGCCTAACGTCTCTTTATTATAAACATAATCAGCGATTTTTCTGTTTTTGCTTTTAAGAGATTTATTTATTTTTTCATAATAATCCGTACGTGTCAGGTTTCCCTTAACATACTTTGTTCGGTCGAAAATTTTGACCGGATAGTTGTCGAGCATGCCTCCATCCACATAAACGTCACTGCGGACATTCCTTACAGCGGCGAAGAAGAGCGGAATCGACATGGAGATTCGTGCTGCATCGGCAATACAGTAACGGGGGGTGTGTTCGGCGGAGAATATTTCGGAAAAACCGGTGGAGAGGTTTGTCCCCATCAAGTAGATGTCGAGAAAAGGACGCTTGCTTGATTTCATGGCTTGAACGTCAGCAAAAGTGGCATTGCTGTTGCCGGTTTTTTTCTCAATAAGCTCACCAATGAACTCACGAAAGAAATCCCCTTTATACCAGCCAAATTCTTTAATCAACCGTTTGCTGTCTCTGGCAATACCCCAGGAATCGTCCATAAAATTCTTGAAGTTGAGACTCCAGACAATATCTTTTATCTCATTCGGTTTGTAGCCTAATCCGACCAATATGGCGACAATGGCACCGGCCGAAGTGCCTGCCACACGTTCGATGTTTTGCAAAATGTTTCTTTCCTGGAGCACCTCGAGTGCACCGGCGTAGGCAATGCCTTTGACACCACCACCTTCGAAAATAAGGTTCTTAAAGAAATAGTTCATGGCTTTAAGGTATTAAATGGTTAAAAATGAATATGATAACGGATTATTTCTTACTCCAGCTTGTACCATCCTTACCGTCTTTTAATACAATATCTAGTTTTGCCAATTCATCCCGTATCAAATCACTGGTAGCCCAATCCTTTTTGGCACGGGCTTCCGTACGGATATTGATAATGGTTTGCATCAGTCCGTCAACAAGTTGATCGTCACCTCCCAATTCACTTTCGAGCAATCCAAAGATGTCGAAAACAAAAGCCTGGAAAAGTTGGTTGAGCAGTGTCAGTTCTTCTTTATTGATCTTCAGGTTCCCATCTTTTATGGAATTGGTGATACGCACAGCTTCAAACAGTCCGGCAATGGTGATAGGCGTATTGAAGTCGTCGTTCATGGCATCGTAGCACTCGTCCATAATTTTTTGAATGCCAATATTTTCTGCACCCTCTGTAGGGGATAGCTCTCGAGCGGTTGCAACGGCAGTCATCAAACGCTTGTAGCCCTTATCTGCGGCTTGAAGTGCTTCATTTGAAAAATCCAATGTGCCACGATAGTGCGCTTGCAGAATGAAGAAGCGGATAGTCATAGGTTGGTATGCCTGCTCCAATGTAGGGTGATCCCCGGTAAAGAACTGATTGAGCGTAATGAAATTGCCCAACGACTTACCCATTTTTTGTCCGTTAATGGTAATCATATTGTTGTGCATCCAATATTTTACAGACTCAATTCCATTGGCCACCGTACTTTGGCACACTTCCGATTCGTGGTGTGGGAAGATTAGGTCCATTCCTCCGCCATGAATGTCAAAGTGATCTCCTAAATATTTGGTACTCATTGCAGTACATTCAATATGCCAGCCTGGGAATCCGAGACTCCAGGGGGAGTTCCACTTCATGATATGTTCCGGTGCTGCCTTTTTCCATAGGGCAAAATCAGCACTGTTTCGCTTCTCATCTTGTCCATCCAAAGTTCTGGTATTGGAGATCATCTCCTCCAAGTTTCTACCGGATAGTTTTCCGTAACCAAAATCCTGATCAAATTTCACCACGTCAAAGTAAACAGAACCCTCAGATACGTAAGCATATCCTTTTTCAAGGATCTGTTGTACCATTTCAATCTGTTCAATGATATGACCGGAAGCACGGGGCTCAATAGAGGGTCTTAGAACGTTGAGTTTGTCCATAGCGAAGTGATAGCTGTCAATGTAGAATTGAGCTACTTCCATGGGCTCTAATTGATCCAGACGCGCTTTTTTAGCAATCTTGTCTTCCCCTTCATCGGCATCATTCTCTAAGTGTCCCACATCGGTGATATTGCGCACGTACCGCACTTGATATCCAACATGTTTCAAGTATCTGAACACGATATCAAAAGTGATGGCGGGACGGGTGTGCCCTAAGTGGGGTTCTCCGTAAACGGTAGGTCCACACACGTAGAGTCCGATTTTGCCGGGAGTAATAGGTTCCAGAAGTTCTTTTTTCTTGTGTAATGTATTGTAAATAAATATTTTATCTTTGTTCATTTCTATTATTTAAAAAGTGAATCTATCAGTTCTCCATGTTTTTTCATAATAAATTTCCTTCTCAATTTGAGGGTAGGAGTGAGTTCTCCGGTATCGACACTCCAGGAATAACCAATCAGTTTATAACGTTTAACCTGTTCGGTTTCCCCGAAATTTTTATTACAGCGGTCTACGACCTTTTTGAACTGCTTCAGAACTTCGGGATGTTGGATCATCTCTTCGTTGGTAGTGTACGTAATTCCTTTGTTGTTACACCAGTTTCTCAGGTCGTTGAATTCCGGAACAATCAATGCTGCCGCATAAGGTTGATTTTCACCAACAACCATAATAGCATCAATAATCGATTCTTCAGCAAATTTATTTTCAATGATGGTGGGAACAACATATTTCCCGAAAGCGGTTTTAAACATCTCTTTTTTCCTTCCGGTAATCCGCAATTGTCCTTCCGGTTCAAACTCACCGATGTCGCCGGTATGGAACCATCCCTCCGTATCAATCACTTCGGCAGTGAGTTCTGGTGCTTTAAAGTAGCCTTTCATAACACAATGCCCCCGGGTTAAGATCTCTCCATCTTCACCGATTTTGACTTCAATGCCCGGAAGTGCAGGCCCTACAGTGCCAATTTTAAGTCCATTGGGGAAGAAGTTACTCACAGCTATAACGGGAGAGGTTTCAGTCAATCCGTATCCTTCCAGAACGGGCACATCCATAGCCCAAAAGATTCTGCTGATACGAGGCTGAATGGCAGCTCCGCCGGAAACTACAACAGAGAAGTTTCCACCTAAAGCATTTTTCCATTTGGAGAGTACTAATTTTCTGGCGACTTTTAATTTTTTATGATAAATCCAGGATTTACCTTCCAGGTCAAACTCTTGAGCTATTTTATTGGCCCAGAAAAAGATTCTTTTCTTGATTCCTTTTTGTTTATGTCCCACAGCCAATATTCTATCATAGAATTTTTCCAATAATCGGGGAACAGTGGTAAAAATATCGGGTCGGATCTCCTTCAAATCGTCCGCAATCGTGGCAATGTTTTCCGTATAATAGATTGATATTCCCAAATATTGCCAGGTATAGATCATCATTCTTTCATACACGTGACAGAGTGGCAAATAGCTTAAACATCTACTATTGTCATTGATGGGAATGATTGGGAGTACCGCTTTCACATTGTTGAGGATATTGGCATGAGTCAGCATTGCACCCTTGGGATTTCCGGTTGTGCCGGAAGTATAGATCAACGTTACGATATCATCGGGAGTGATGGAATCCTTGATCTCTTCCAGATATTGCGGACTGGGATTGGCAATTCCCAACTCGATAATCTCATTCAAGTGTTTGTACCCTCTCAGGTTTCTGAATGTGTATACCTGACCTTTTAAGGCAGGAATCCGATCGATAATATTTTGGATTTTCCTTAACAACTCCCATCCGGAAACGAAAACCATCTTCACCTCAGCATGGTTGAGGATATATTCGTAATCGGATTCACTGATGGTAGGGTAGATGGAAACGTGGATTGCTCCCAATTGGTGCAAAGCCATATCCAGAAAGTTCCATTCGGGTCTGTTATTGCTGATAGAAGCAATCCGATCCCCTTTTTTGACACCCAACTGCATCAATCCGTAGGAGATGTAATTGACTTTATCGATATATTGTTTAGTGCTATAGGTAACCCAAACACCATTCTCTTTCCCTGCAAGAGCGTCCTCTTTTGGAAAATAAGTAGCGTAATGTGGCAGCAGATCAAAAAGTCGTGTTATTTCCATAATAACAAAATTTATTATGCAAAAGTACAAAGAAATTTTTATTTATACGATTGATTTGTGAAATTCTAAAAATCAATAATTCTCCATCTTCAAAAGCCAGTCGATCGCCTGCTGAACGTGAGTGATGTTTTTGATGATGAGTTGTGGTTTGTTGTTATGCAGTTTCAGTTCTACTTTGGGATGATACTTTTGCAGTAATGTCAATATTTTGTTGAACCGGTCAGATTGGAAGAAAGGATCATCGCTGTTGCCGAAAAAGGAGCCGGTCAGCATTCGTTTCTTCAGCGATATCTTTTCCAGATTGTATTCAACCGCAATTTTCCGGAGTGGGACAATCAGTAGCAGTTGTTCCGTTTCACTGGGTAACGGTCCGAAAATATCGATCAGTTTTTTCCTGAACTGATTCAGTTTCTCCTCTGTATGGATTGCATCCAGCTCTTTGTAGAGGCTCATCCGCTCATTGACACTCTTAACATAGTCGGAGGGGAGTTGCAGTCCCAGATCGGTCTCAATCAGGCACTCTTTCGGGATTAAATCTACCTGATCTGCCAATTGATCTCCCCACTCACTATCCCGAAGTTCTACCATCGCCTCTTGGATAATCTTTTGGTACATTTCATACCCCATTTCATTGATAAATCCGCTTTGTTCAGCACCCAGAATATCGCCTGCTCCCCGAATATCCAAATCCCGCATGGCAATTTGAAAACCGCTTCCGATATCTGAAAACTCTTTAATCGCTCTAAGACGTTTGCGGGCAATATCGGTCAAAATTTCGATAGAAGGAACCATCATATAGCAAAATGCCTGTTTATTGTTTCTTCCCACCCTTCCGCGCAACTGGTGTAAAACATTGAGTGCGTAGTTTTGTGCATCGTTGATAATCATGGTGTTGGCGTTGGAGATGTCCAATCCCGACTCAATGATAGTGGTAGCGACCAACACATCATAATGGCCATTCATAAAATCGAGCATCACTTTTTCTAACTGTGCTCCCTCCATCTGACCATGTCCGACACCTACTCTGGCATCCGGCACCAGTTCCTGAACCATCCTGGCAACTTCCACGATGTTGACAATCTTGTTGTTCACAAAAAAGACTTGTCCCCCTCGCGCCATCTCGAAAGTGATCGCATTGCGGATTACATCCTTGTCAAAGTTGTGCACTTCGGTTTGGATTGGATATCTGTTTGGGGGTGGGGTATTAATTACAGAAATATCCCGGACACCCATCAGTGAGAATTGTAGCGTTCTGGGAATTGGAGTTGCAGACATGGTCAGCGTGTCGATGGTCGTTTTTTTCTCCCTGATCTTCTCTTTTGCCGCCACGCCAAACTTTTGCTCTTCATCGATCACAAGCAGTCCTAAGTCCTTAAAAATAACATCTTTACTCAATAGTCTGTGGGTGCCGATGAGGATGTCCACCCCTCCGTTTTTTAATTTTTCCAACGTATTTTTAATCTCTTTACTACTCTTGAAACGGTTGATATAATCGACAGTAACGGGAAACTCCTTCAAACGCTCTTTAAACCGGTTGTAATGCTGAAAAGTGAGTACGGTCGTAGGTGCCAGAATCGCGACCTGTTTATTGTCGCATACCGCCTTAAATGCTGCCCGAATCGCGATTTCCGTTTTACCGAATCCGACATCACCGCACACCAAACGATCCATCGGACGATCCTGTTCCATATCCGCCTTCACCGCCTGCGTGGTTTTGTACTGATCCGGCGTATCCTCGTACATAAAAGAGGCTTCCAGCTCCGTTTGGAGGTAGGAATCCGGTGAAAAAGCAAATCCCGGCTTGGCTTTTCTCTCAGCATAAAGCCTGGCAAGGTCGATCACCATCTCCTTCACTCTTCTTTTGCTTTTATCCTTAGTCCGCTGCCACGCACTGGACCCCAGCTTGTGCAAAGTTGGTGCCGTACCCTCTTTCCCGTTATATTTGCTCAGTTTATGCAATCCGTGGATACTCATGTAAAGTTGCGCCCCATCCTTGTAAGTCAGCTGAATCGCCTCCTGCAGCTTTCCGTTCACCTCCATCTTCGTTAGCCCCTCATAAATCCCGATTCCGTAGTTGACATGCACTACATAATCCCCTTGCTGCAGGTCAAAAAGCTCCTTCAACGAGAAAGATTCGCTCTTTTTATAGCGGTCCCGAACCACAAACCGGTGATACTTCTCAAAAAACTGGTGATCCGTATAAACACACAATTTTCCTTCCTCATCCCGAAATCCTTCATGTAATGTAATGGGTTGAGAATGAAATAGTTGCTCTACTTCATAAGTTGTGTGATGCGCCTCATTATACTCAGCCAGCAGGTCCTGCATAATCTTTTTAATCCGTTCATGCTGGTTACTATTGGGCGACAAAAAATGCGTTTCGTACCCTCGTTCCAAATTATCGATCCATTCTTCAAGCAGGTAATCGAAATTTTTATTGAAGTGGTGTTGTGGTTTTATTTTAAAGTCATAATTTTGAAAAAAAATAAATAGGGGGGAGCCAATCTGTAGCAGTTGGAATCGTTGTAGCTCCTCTTCCATCTGTTTCCCGCTTAAGAAAAAGTGTGGCACTCCCTGGTCATAGTTCCACTGTTTCTCAAAGTTTCTCCACTGATGTTCGATAAAGGAGCGGATGGTGGGAAACTCGTTGACCCAGATGATCGTTTCCGGATCCAGAAACTCAAACAGGGAAACCTGTCTGTTTTGGTTCATCCCGGAAGTGAGTGCCGGCATGATATGGATCTGATCTACCTCTTTCACAGAGAGTTGCGTACCGGGATCAAACATCCTGATATTGTGGATTGTCTCCTCTTCAAACTCAATCCGGAACGGATACTCTTCCGAGTAGGAAAAGATATCGAAAATGGCACCCCGCCATGCAAATTGACCCGGTTCAAATACAAAATCTTCCTGTTTATACTCAAATGCGTAGAGGAACTCTAAAAAGATCTCCGGTGGGACAACCTCTCCCTTTTTAATCTCAAACCGATTCTCTTTGAGATAGGTTGGAGAAGCCATCTTCTCGATCATCGCATCGGGATAGCTGACAATCAGAATCGGTTCTTGCGATGAGATCAGCTTATCGGCAATTTCAGAGCGCAGTTTCAGGTTGGTAACATCGGGATTATGAGGGTCAAAAGTACGGGTAAAGCTGGACGGAAAAAAGTGTACTTTTTTGTCTTGTAGAGCCTGTTCTTCATCTTTCAGGAGTGTTTCCAGATCGTGGTAAAAGAAAGCGGCACTCTCTTTATCCGGCAGGATGATCAGCTGTTTATTGCCGACCTGCATGAAGCTATTGGCACAAAGTAGCGCCTGCGAGGAGCCTGCCAATCCGGTTAGCGAAAGGTTCTGTTTCTGTTGTAAGGATTCTATAAAAGGTTCAAAATCAGGATGTTTGAATTGCATTACCGTAGTCTCGTTGAAAAGTTTTAAGGTTTATTGCGACATGTCAGCTCAGGCGACAAAGGTATAAATAAATTACGAATTACGAATTACGAATCGAAAAAGGCGGAAGGCGGAGGGCGGAAGGCGGAATGAAAACAATTACGAATTACGAATTACGGTTTTACAAGGTAGAAGGAAGAAGGAAGAAGGAAGAAGGAAGAAGGTTCACTCGGGGTGCGACTTCAAGTTATGAACCGAGTAGGGAGTTACACGAGTAGTAGTCGCGCCCCGAGTAGCCTAATTTAAAGGGAATTACATTTCGACTTTCGACTTTTGACTTCAAGATAACCCCGAAGGGGTGACATAATTGTAAATTAAATAAAAACAAATTAAAGAAGTCTTATAGATAAAATGTAATTAATTGGATAACTGTATGTTATAAATAATAAAAAAATCACATAAACTCTTTGAAATAATATAAAAAACGACTATCTTTGTAGAGTTAAACTGTTACGTTCTAATATAAGGGATATCTTAAAAAAATAATGCAGTGAAAAGAGTCATTTTTTTATTTATTGCAGCTCTTTGTATATACGGGTGTGACAAAGAAAAAGAAGATTATAGAACACCTTATACCGGAGTTTTTAAATTCACAACGGTGAGTAGTACGGTGGTTATGTCCTATGATAAAATTTCTTCATGTACTGTTGGCTGGGAAGAGGTAAACGTAGATACAACCTACATTACGACTGAAGTTGAAAAAGTGGATATCAATAGATTAAAAATTCAATTTGGTAATGCACTCATTGGCATCAGTGATGTTGGGGATACAATAACTCAAACTATTTGCCCAATTCTTTCTTCAAATGGAGATTTAACCTTGCCGGAGTATCCGGTTGGTGGTCACAATAGATTTATAGGCTCATTTAAAGGTTATGATACCATTGTAATAGAGATACAATATGGCTGCTGGGTGGGAGGTTATGATAAATACAAAATTATCGGAGTTAAAACCAATTTATGATATAAAATAAAGTGGAGCTTAGAAACCACAAAAAAAAACGGGCGTAATCCGAAAAGCCATATGAGTAGGAAAAATAAAACATGATAACAATGAAAAAGATTTTATTTTTAACGCTATTTTCCGGATTTTTGTTATTATTTGTTGCATGTGAGGATGATTACAAAAAACCTAATGGAGAAGGAAATGGTACTAACCCGACGGTAAAACTAGATCCTGAATTATTTGGTAAATGGTCATTTGGTGACCCCAATGATGTTAATGACTACCTTTTTCTTCATTTTAAGTCAGATGGAACCTTAATACAACGTGCTCATGGTGTTGATTATCACTGGCTTTGGTGTATAGAAGAGGGACAACTTAAAATGTATGTTACAAATGGAATTCCCACTTATGCAATCTATAGAATAGAAGGCAATTTACTCTACTTTTGGTCAGATGATATTGAGGATTGGGGATTGCCGCTTACGAAAGAGGAATAATCAGCGGACGGAGTAAATTGATTTCGGAATTGTAAATGGGAATATCACAGTTAGGACAGGACGCGACCTGTCCTAACACCGGGTTCAATTAATAATTATGATCCCGTAATTCGTAATTCGTAATTGTTACACGTTTTTTCCATTTATGACAATCGCTGTTGTTAGATTCAGCGCTTGTTTCAGCGTGTAACTTACTCCGCAATATTTTTCTTCAGAGAGGTTGACAGCATTTTTGATTTTGTCAATATTCAGATCGGTGCCGGTAAACTCATAAGTTACCCTGATCTCCTTGTAATGTTTGGGGTGTTCATCGGTTAATTCACCTTCCACTTTTACATTGAAAGTGTCGAATTGAACACGCATTTTTTTGAGGATGGAAACGACATCCATTCCGGTGCAGCCTCCTAAGGCAGTTAAAATCAACGGTTTCGGTCTGGGACCGGCATTTTTTCCGCCAAACTCCTCTTTAGCATCAATAATAATCTTATGGCCATCCACTTCCGACGTGAACTCCATACCTTCATTCCAACGTACATTTACTGTATTCATAATATTTTTGTTTTAATGGTTAGTCAAGCCAAAACGTTAAAATGGGAAATATATTGTAAGGACAGGCGCGACCTGCCGCTACGATGAAATGGGATACCCTATATGAATAATTTCGGATTTCGGAATTGTAAATGGGCAATATCACCGTAAGGACAGGTCGCGACCTGTCCTAACACCGGGTTCAATTAATAATTATGATCCCGTAATTCGTAATTCGTAATTGTTACACGTTCTTTCCATTCACGACAATCGCTGTTGTCAGATTCAGCGCTTGTTTCAGCGTGTAACTTACTCCGCAATATTTTTCTTCAGAGAGGTTGACAGCATTTTTGATTTTGTCAATATTCAAATCGGTGCCGGTAAACTCATAAGTTACCCTGATCTCCTTGTAATGTTTGGGGTGTTCATCGGTTAATTCACCTTCCACTTTTACATTGAAAGAGTCGAATTGAACACGCATTTTTTTGAGGATGGAAACAACATCCATTCCGGTGCAGCCTCCTAAGGCAGTTAAAATCAACGGTTTCGGTCTGGGACCGGCATTTTTTCCGCCAAACTCCTCTTTAGCATCAATAATAATTTCATGGCCATCCACTTCCGACGTGAACTCCATACCTTCATTCCAACGTACATTTACTGTATTCATAATATTTTTGTTTTAATGGTTAGTCAAGTCAAAACGTCAAAATGGGAAATATATTGTAAGGACAGGCGCGACCTGTCGCTACGATGAAATGGGATACCCTATATGAATAATTTCGGATTTCGGAATTGTAAATGGGCAATATCACCGTAAGGACAGGTCGCGACCTGTCCCTACACCGGGTTCAATTACCTGTTCACCCTAGATCTGCCCCAGATCAATCAGTTTTCTCATGATTTCGATCACTTTTTTTTCGGGGAACTGCCTGGAAACCTCCCGGATGATCTCGTCGTAGGGTGTGCCGCGGTGTTTTAATATTTGCTCTACCATCTCTTTCTCCTCCTTGAGGCGGATTTGGTTTTTGTGCCAGCGCAAACAGACATCGCAGGTGCCGCAGGGAGTACTTTTGGTTTCACCGAAGTAGGCTAACAGAAGCTGTGAACGACACTGATCTGTCGATTCTACAAAGTGCAATACCGCATTCAATCGTTTGGCAGCAACCTCTTTGCGCTCTTTGTAAATCGCATCATCAAAATAGAGATAATTGGAGTCAACACGATTTTCCAAGAAGCTGATTTGCGGTGTTTTAGTCCTTGGAATATAGGTGAGCACTCCCATTTGACTCAATGTTCGCAGGTCGTTCATGATTCTGCTCACTTCGGTTTCGGAGCGGGTAGCGAGATTCTCTTCGTAGATTTTGATATAGTTCGTGAAAATTCCTCCATAAGTTCGTAAAAGCAGCTTGATCAGCCATTCGTATTGAGGCTCTTTTTTGTAAAACTGCTCCAACTCTTTGTCTCTCATCACCATCGTGACTACAGAAACCCGTTTCCCATCCTCATTCATCATCAGGATGCCGATTTTGTCCAAAAAGGAGATGCAGTAGTAGAGTTCTAAAGGCTTGATATCAATCTGTTTAGCTACTTCGTTTATCTGAAAGTCGAAAGTACTATTTTCGCCATATCCTAAAGGAATCCGGTAGTAATTGCAGAGCGCATCGTAGCTTTTTCGAATCAGGGAGATAGGAGGGAAGGAGTTCTCAAAACTCTCTTTAAGTTCTTTGATATCTCCGTCATCATACAGCATGACCGCAGTCGAGGGTTTCAGGTCTCTGCCGCCCCGTCCCGCCTCCTGGAAATAGGCTTCCAGCGTGTCCGGAATGTCGAGGTGGATCACCCAGCGCACATCCGGCTTGTCGATACCCATTCCAAAAGCATTAGTCGAAACGATGACGCGGGTTTTGTCGTTCATCCAGTCGTTCTGCTTGGCATCCCGCACCTCGGCAGAGAGTCCCGCATGGTAAAAGTCCGCCGTAATGTTGTGTGCCGCAATATATTCCGCAATCTCTTTGGTTTTTCTTCTGTTGCGGACATACACAATGCCCGTGCCGGGATAATGGTTGATCACGCGGATCATCCTGCCCATCTTATTTTGCTCTTTGACAACCATATAGGTTAGATTGTCCCTCTTGAAACTTTTCTGAAAAGTGTTCAACTCAGGGAAGCCCAGCTTCTCCTGAATATCCACGACAACTTCAGGGGTGGCTGTGGCAGTGAGTGCCAAAACGGGCACATCGGGAAGATATTCTCTGATTTTGCTGATCTCCAAATAGGGGGGACGAAAGTCGTAGCCCCACTGGGAGATACAGTGCGCTTCATCGACAGCGAGCAGGGAGACATTCATTTGCTGCAAGTGGTTGATAAAGAGCGGGGTTTTCAATCTTTCCGGTGAAACATAGAGAAACTTGACGCTATCTCCATAAACACAGTTGCTAAGCATCGATTCGATCTCGCGGGTGGAGAGTCCGGAGTAGATTGCTCCGGCATTGATACCCCGTTTTTTGAGATTCTCAACCTGATCCTTCATGAGTGCAATGAGGGGCGAAATCACAATACAGATGCCCTCTTTGACCAATCCCGGAACCTGAAAGCAGATCGACTTTCCTCCTCCTGTGGGGAGCAGTGCCAGGGTGTCTTTTCCTTCCAGAACGGAGAGGATAATATCCTCCTGCAACTCCCTGAATCGGTCGTAACCCCAATAATCTTTTAAAACTGCCCTGATCTGTTCTTTCATGCTTCAGTGGTTGAGTGAGGAGGTAGAAAGACCACCTCCTTGTAGTTACAAGTGAAGAGGGTACCCCCTTCTCCTTGAACGAGGAGTTGTCCGTATGGGCTCAATCCTACGATAGTGCCACGCATTTCCTGCCCCCCTATTTTATAATTTCCTAAAGATAAATAACGATAAAAATGTTGAAAGTATTGCTTTTCGATAGTGTCCCATTCCTGATTGGTAATCAGACCGTACAATTCATCCAATTTCTCTGCCAATTCATGAGCTATCTGATTAACGTCATACAATTGGTTGGTAATCAGCGCCATTGAAATGGGATTGGGTAGGGTAGGGTCGAAATCAATTTGATTGATATTGATACCAACGCCGGCGATAGTAGCTTTGATCTCCTCGCCCTGGATGAGGTGATGGATCAGAATGCCGGCAATCTTTTTCTCATTCACATAGATGTCGTTCGGCCACTTAATCAGAGGATTAGGCAAGTATTGCGCCAGCAAATCGCGGATCGCTACAGCAAAATACTGATTGAAAATGAACTGCTTTTGAGCGGGTAGCGGCGGGCGAAAGAGGGCACTGAAAGCGAGATTTTTCAGAGGCTCACTCAGCCATCGATTATCGGCTAATCCCTTGCCTTCCGTTTGGTGATTGGTATAAATTGCGTAAAAAGGAGTACCCGCTTCCCAGTTTTCGAGATAAAGAGGGTAGGACTCCATGAACGTAACATTCGTAGAATGAGCAGATTCAATAAATTTTAATCGGGATGGTTTCATTCGACAAAAATAAGTATCTTTGCGAGATAAAAAAACAACTTCGATGAAAAAATTTTCAATCTATTATCTTTTTATTATTCCTTTGCTTTTTGTTAAATGTACCGATTTGACAAATGAATATGCGACACAACTTTTTACAGATATTGAATTAAACCGTGCATTCAGACAATGTTTAGTGCAATGTGCGGACAGTTCCAATGCACATTTGATGATTCCCGATTCGGTTCCGATGGGGTTTAATCATTACGATGATGGGTATTATCGAATTCTACTTCCGGCTCACTTAACTCATGTGGATACCCTTTTGCGTGAGAATGGTTTTGGTGAAAAGTTAGATTCCTTGTATTGGAAAACCAATTATGTGGCCTCATTGAATGGCAGCACCATGAAGGCTTATTACAATGAACTGTTTCCAACTATTAACTTTGCTGAGCCCTACAGACTGTTGAGGGGGGACTCCACGGCGATTGTCAGCTATTTTGCAACGCATTATTACGGGGGAGTCTATTCCAGGGTAATGACGATAACGCAGCCTTTGTTCACAGCTCATGGAATTAACACACTTTGGGATGAGGTGCAGGGAGCTTATTATGATCTGTCGGGTCAATTTATAGGACTCAACTATCACGAGTATGTTGCGAATTCTATCGTTGCGGCGATTTTTGAGGAGATGAAACGGGAAGAGGTGCTGATCCGTCGCGATCCTTCACACCGTGGACCTGAATCCGGGAAACTGTATCAGGTGTTTTCTTCCAAATATTAAAAAAATGTATGATTAATCGATTTCTAAAAAAATTATAGCTTATGAGAACAGATAAAATTTTTAGTGGTAAAGTATTAGCGATCTTGTCGGGAGGCGGAGATACTCCTGCGATCAATTCCAGTATTGAAGCAGTAAGAAATCGGGCATCGATGTTGGGATTTAAAGTGTATGGTATTTTGAGAGGCTGGAGGGGTCTGTTGGGCGATGGAGATGTGGTAGATTTGACCAATATTCCATACAATGGGATCTATGGTGGTACCGGACTGCTATCTAGCAGAACCAATCCATTTCCGGGTAAACGCAATCCTGAGGATCGTTCAGAGCAGATCTTGAGAAATATTGAAAGATATAAAATAGATGTTTTGGTGACCATTGGAGGAGACGACACCAATGGAGCTGCCAGAAAAATGTATGAAAAATATAAAATTCCGGTGATCGGTTTTCCCAAGACCATCGATAATGACTTGAGAACCCGCACGATGCACCATTATCAAGGAAAATCGTATGAAACCGTGTTGTGTCCCGGCTTTGCATCAGGTGCGATGCAGATTAAAAAGTTAACCGCTAAGTTGCATACTACCAATGAGTCACACCAACGGATTATGGTGTTGGAGGTGATGGGTCGTGATGCCGGTTGGTTGACCGGGTCAGCTTCTTTTGGAGGGGCGCAAATCTCATTGGTTCCGGAAGTGGAGATGACCAAAGAGCGTAAAGAACGCTTTTTTGAGTTTGTGAAAGAGAAATATCATACCTCTCCGACTAAAAGTTTGATTATTGCGGTTGCAGAGGGAGTTAGATGGTGGAATGATGAAAAAGGAGAGTTGGGCATGGTGTATGCCAGTTCCGATTTGGATGAGTATGGACACCCACGTTTTGGAGGAATCAGCGGAGTGATTGCATCGGAAATTAACAAAAAACTCGGTATTGAGGCAAGAGGACAAATCTCAGGTTATATCCCCAGATCGGGCAGATGCTATGAGTACGATCGTCGACTGACCTCTACGTTGGCTGACAAGGTAGTCGATTTATTGTTGAGAGAGGATTACGGTAAGATGCCGGTAATGAAGGATATCGTGCCTTATAACGAGTTAGAGGAGTTCCATACCAGCGTTATTGAGATGGGCAATATTGGAAACTTCCCGCTACCTCTCGAGTATTACGATCAGGAGCAGTTCCAGTTTTCAGATCAATACACTCACTTTTTGACTCATATCATCGGTGAACCGTATCGTATGCACTTCGAGACTCAGTTTAAGAAAGTGATTCCTGAATAAGTTTAACTTTTTTGTATTATGGCTAGTTTTATTATTGAAGGGGGGCATCCGCTCTCCGGTGAAATTACACCTCAGGGTGCGAAAAATGAAGCTTTACAGATTGTATGTGCCGTGCTGCTGACTGATGAGCCGGTGATTGTACATAATGTTCCCGATATCGTGGATATTCGTCGGTTGATCAAAATTCTGAGCTCTATCGGAGTGGAAGTAACTCCTTTGGGCGGAGGTTCAATCCGTTTTCAAGCACGTCAGATTGATCTGGAGTTTATGAAAACGAAGGATTATGTAAAGTTATCAGGCAAAATTCGTGCTTCTATCATGACCATCGGACCCCTTTTGGGCCGATTTGGAGTGGCGTATGCTTCTGCACCGGGTGGAGATAAAATTGGCCGTAGACCCTTAACTACTCACTTTGAGGGGTTTGAGAAGTTGGGCGCAACGATGTCTCACCATAAAGGGATGATCTATAAGCTCAAAGCGGCTCCGCTAAAAGGCTGTTATATGTTGCTAAATGAGGCTTCCGTGACCGGAACGGCAAACTTGGTGATGGCAGCCGTGCTGGCAAAAGGAACAACCACTATTTTTAATGCAGCCTGTGAACCTTATCTGTTGCAATTGTGCAGAATGTTGAATCGGATGGGTGCCAAAATCTCCGGTTTGGGATCCAACTTGCTGACCATCGAGGGAGTGGAAAAGTTACACGGTTGTGAACATACTGTCTTGCCCGATATGATCGAGATAGGTAGCTTTATTGGAATGGCAGCCCTGAATCGCTCTGAAATTACCATTAAGGATTGCTCCTGGGAGAATTTAGGGATTATTCCTTACACTTTTTCTAAATTGGGGATAAAACTGGAACAACGGGGAGATGATATCTTTGTTCCGAAACAGAATGAGTATGTGATTGAGCGTCAGATGGATGGCTCTATTTTGACGATTGCCGATGCGCCCTGGCCGGGATTTACTCCCGACCTGATCAGTATCGCTTTGGTAACTGCCGTTCAAGGGAAAGGAAGCGTTTTGATTCACCAGAAGATGTTCGAAAGTCGTCTCTTCTTTGTGGATAGCTTGCAAAGTATGGGAGCGCAAATTATTTTGTGTGATCCCCACCGTGCTACGGTGATCGGATTGAATCATCAGATACCGTTGCGGGCAACCAAGATGGCTTCTCCCGACATTCGTGCCGGGGTAGCGCTGTTGATTGCTGCACTTTCGGCAGAAGGAACCAGCGTGATTCAAAACGTGGAACAGATCGATAGAGGATATCAGGATATTGTGAACCGTTTGAATAGCTTGGGTGCAAATATTATCAGAGAGGATTGATCCTATAGATAAACTCAACAGATCCTATTTGTCTTCTGGGAGCCGGTTGTTTCTGGTTAATTACGAATTACGAACCAAAAAAAGTCGAAAGTCGAAAGTCGAAAGGCGAAATCAATTACGAATTACGGGGTTTATGTTATTGCATGTTTGTAAATTATGTTTGCTGGGTTGGTCGTAGAGACGCAATGCCTTGCGTCTCTATGGATATAATTGTAAATATTTGTTTTTCAAATGATTATAATAAAATAAAAATCCGTAATTTTGCAGGTTATTAATTCATTGCATTATGAAATCTCGTTTTCTTTTTGTTATAATTGTAATTTTCTCATTGGGGCAATCCTATTCCCAACAGGAATTTCAATCTTTGTTTAACACCAAAATGAAAGAGGGGGTTGCTTGTTATCGCATTCCCGCTTTGGCAAAAGCTACCAATGGCGATCTGATTGCCGCCATCGACGAAAGAGTTCCCTCTTGTGGCGATTTACGGCACAGCGCGGATATCAATATCGCTATTCGCAGAAGTGAAGATAACGGCAAAACCTGGTCGGAGATTGAAGTGATTGTGGATTTTCCACTTGGAGAGTCTGCCTCAGATCCATCCATTATTGTGGATCAAATCACTAAAGAGATCTTTCTGTTTTACAACTATATGAACTTAAATCTGGAAAAAGAGGTTTACTATTTGCACTACGTAAAAAGTACGGATCACGGCAAAACCTGGTCTGATCCGGTGGATATAACCCAACAGATTTCAAAACCGGAATGGCATAAAAATTTCAAGTTTATCACTTCCGGCGAGGGAATCCAAACCCGCTCGGGGAAACTGTTACACACCTTGGTTAATCTCGAAAATG
>Ga0208040_1000921_pt1 | contig 31676 bp, 24 predicted proteins | sample AD_UKC083_MetaG_FD_184431 | JGI IMG/M metagenome (GOLD analysis project Ga0208040, IMG submission 184431) | Active sludge microbial communities of municipal wastewater-treating anaerobic digesters from USA - AD_UKC083_MetaG (SPAdes) (version 2) | ecosystem: Engineered > Bioreactor > Anaerobic >...
AATGCACGACCTGCTATCCCGACCGCTCCTGTTATTGGCGCGGTTACTCAGCCGACCTGTGCGATATCAACGGGCAGTGTCGGGATAAGCGGGTTGCCTTCAACGGGCACCTGGATACTCACCCGCAGCCCGGGCGGAGCACAGGTGAGCGGCACGGGAACTACCTTTACGGTAAGCGGTTTAGAGGCAGGAACGTACACCTATACCGTCACCGGTGCATCAGGATGCGTATCGCCTGCATCGAATACGTTTACAATTAATTCCCCGCCGCCTGTACCTGCCGTACCTGTGGTTTCAGTCAACTGCGATGGAGGGGTCAATCACGCAATAGTTACAGTCACATCTCCTTACGGCGCGGGGTTGGAGTACAGGCTTAACAGCGGCGCCTGGCAGGAGAGCAACGTTTTCAATAATGTAGCCAACGGCAACCACCGTGTCACTGTACGCAACACGGCCGGGTGTACCGCCACCACGCCCGAGTTTTCTGTAAACTGCGGCTGTGTGAATCCGCCTCTGCTGACACTGTCAGAAACTTCAGGCAGCACCTGTGGCATAGCCCCCATTACCATTTCCGACAATACCTTCGGAGGCAGCGCCACCAGTGTCACCATCACTGAAAACGGCGCAGGATCAGTCTCACCCGGCTCTTCCTCGGTATCACCCTTTAGCTTTACCTACACTCCGGCATCAGGTGATGCGGGAAGAACGGTTGTCATCACTGTGACAACAAACAATCCTCTTGGTTCGCCCTGTGCTGCTGCATCAGCTACCTATACGTTGACGGTCAACAGGCTTCCTGCAGCGCCTGTCAGGGGTACTGTTACCCATCCTACATGTGTGCTGCCAACGGGAAGTGTAGTACTGAACAACCTGCCGGCCACTGGTGAATGGACTATTACGCGCATGCCCGGAGGCCAGACAACAACAGGCTCGGGCACAAGTGCTACCATCACCGGGCTGGAACCGGGAACCTATACGTTCAGAGTGACTGATGCCAATGGCTGTGAGTCTCCTTCATCAGGAAATGTTGTTATCAATGCGCAGCCTGCCACCCCGTCGGCTCCTGTTGTGGGGACAATTACGCAACCCACCTGTGCCCTGTCTACCGGGAGTGTTCAGCTGAGCGGGCTGCCCGCCACCGGATCATGGACTCTGACCCGTTTACCCGGTAACCTGACAATCCCTGGTTCGGGAACCACCCGCACTGTATCAAATATACCGCCCGGCACCTATACCTTTACCGTAACTAACGCTGTCGGGTGTGTGTCACCGGCATCTGATGAGATTGTAATAGAGCAGCAGCCGAACATTCCCGTGGCGCCGGTTATAGGAAACATCACTCATCCCACCTGTGAGCTGGCTACAGGGAGCATCGTTCTGGAGAACCTGCCGGAGAATGGTGAATGGGTCCTTACCCGTTACCCGGGTGGTTCAACCCTCACGGGGACAGGCTCCAGCGCCACCATCTCATCGCTCCCGCCGGGAGGGTACAATTTTGTGGTTACCAATGCTGAACAATGTACCTCACCGGTTTCCGGCAACGCGGTGATAAATGCCCAGCCACCGATACCCAATGCTCCTGTTGTGGGGACAATCACCCATCCCACCTTCCAGGTGGCAACAGGAAGCGTGGTGCTGTCAGGATTGCCCTCATCAGGCTTATGGACACTGATAAGGCACCCTGACCAGTTCACCAGCCAGGGAACAGGCACAACACGAACGGTGTCAGGCCTCCTGCCGGGAACTTATACCTTTGCTGTTACAAACTCCTATGGCTGTACATCGGTACAGACAGGTGAGGTGGTGATCAACGCCAGACCGGGTGCACCGAGGGTTATAATAAACAACCCGCCTGTCATCTGCTCCAATGAGACTGCTGATCTCACTGATCCGGCTGTTACGGCAGGATCAGATGCGAACCTTACCTTTACCTACTGGATAGATGCGGCGGCAACTGAAGCTTACACCACACCCCAGACGGCACCTGAGGGAACCTATTACATCATGGGTACATCAACGGCCGGATACTATACCATCAGGCCGGTAGTGGTCACGGCTGACCAGCTGCCCGAGGCGAATGCCGGCCCTGACACGGTGCTTAACTACATCTTTCACACAGTCCTGAATGCCGAAATCCCGGCAATCGGAACAGGCATCTGGGAACTGGTGACGGGAAGCGGAGAGATCTTCAACTCTGACGCTCCATCAACACCGGTTAGCGGACTCTCTGTAGGGGAGAATGTCTTCAGCTGGACAGTCACCAACGGTGCATGTGATCCCGTGACTGACCTTATGGTGGTGAGGGTAAATAACCTTACTATTCCTACACTGATCACACCCAATGAGGACGGACGCAACGACTACTTCCAGCTGCGCGGTATTGAGACCCTTGGCAGGACAGAGCTGACTATCTTCGACCGCCGTGGTCTGAAAGTTTATGAAAACAATGATTATACAAATGACCCGGGCAATCGCTGGGAGGGTCGTGATTATAATGATAATCCCCTTCCGGAGGACACCTACTTCTATGTGATAAGAGCAGAAAATGGAGTATCCATAAGCGGATACGTCGTTGTGAGACGATAGATGTGCGGATTCGCTCTGCGATAAAAATAAAAACAAGTCATACCAGGTAATAAAACTCGTAGTAATGAAAAAGTTAATAAGTCTGTCGGTTCTGGCTCTGCTGCCAGTGATGCTGATGGCCCAGCTTACGCCGGTAAATGACCAGTATATTCTCAATCCATTGACTATCAATCCGTCGTATGCCGGAAGCAGGGGAGGGCTGAGCATTGCGGCATTCTACCGCCAGCAGTGGGTGGGCATTACGGGCGCCCCCCGGACAATGAGTCTCGAGGTTGATGCTCCGGTGCTTTCAAACAAGCTCGGACTGGGATTGTTTGTTGTCAATGACCAGATTGGAGTGACAAAACAGACAGAATTCATGACATCATATGCCTACCGGATCAGTCTTGGGAATGGCACACTGGCACTCGGTCTGGGAGCCGGGCTGGTGGCAACCAATACCGCATGGTCTGATCTGGTGGTAGTTGATCCGGGTGATGATTACTTCCTCATTGATTCAAAGGTATTTGTGGTGCCCGACTTTAGTTTCGGTACTTACTATACTGTAAAGAACTATTTCGTCGGTTTTTCGGTCCCGAGGCTGCTGGGATACAAGTTCGACTTTGACAGGAATAAATACTCACTGCAGTTTAACCCTGGTGAGTACAATTATGTTCTTACCACGGGCTATATGTTCCCGCTGGGGAAGAGAGGCAGGTTCATGCCCTCAGCCCTGCTCTCCTATTCACCCGGCGACAGGCTCCTGTATGATGGCAGCCTCCATTTCATTCTGTATGACAGGCTGTGGCTGGGAGCAACCTACCGGAGCACCGGCTCAATGACGGCGCTGGCTCAGTTCGCCATAAACAATCAGTTAAAAGTGGCATACTCATACGATTATAATTTCGGTAAGCTTGGGACATACAACAGCGGCTCACATGAGGTGATGTTCCGCTATGAGTTCCGCTACAAGGTTGATGTGGTGAATCCGCTGATCTTTTAGATATTGGGGCCTGCCCGCGTTTTCAGGTGACTTATGAAAATTATTTAGTGGATGCCGGCCGCTTTTTTGTAGAAATTTTTTTCTAATGTGTAAAATAATTTAATGTAACTTAGTCAATCTGAACTTAACTGTTATGAAAATAAGGACCACGGTTTCGGTTATTGTTCTAATCCTGACGCAATGTATTGTCTCTGCCCAGCAATCGCCTTACAGCATCAGGAAGACCGCCTTCAGTACTGACAACTATGACGAGTTTGCTCCGGTGTTTTACAGGAACGGATTGGTGTTCTGTTCTGACAGGGGGCAGGCTGTCAATAGTGAGGGCCGGGCTGTTGTGAAACTGTTGTATGTAGACACAACCACTTCCGGGAAGAAGGCCAAAATGTTCTCCAAATCACTGAAGAGCAAACTGAATGACGGCCCCGCCACCTTTAACCGCACAGGTGATACAATCTATTTCTCCAGGAACCTGGTGGTTGAAGGCAATCTCAGAATGCTCTCAACCTACCGTAACAAGCTGGGACTCTTCTATGCGGTAGCCGGGGAGAAGGGTTGGGATAACATACGCGAGCTCAGGTTCAATACCGAATGGTTCAATATTACTATGCCCACTCTCTCGCATGACGGACAGAGACTCTATTTTGCATCGGACAAACCTGATGGTATGGGAGGACTCGATCTTTATTACAGCAATTGGAGGAACGGGTACTGGGAAGACCCGGTTAACCTCGGGCCTGAGATCAATACGGAAGGAAACGAGACATATCCCTTCATCAGCGAAACGGGCGAGCTCTTCTTCTCCTCTGATGGAAGGGGTGGACTTGGCGGAAAGGATATATACGTCACCAAAGAGAAGGATGACGGCTGGTATACGCCGGTGAGACTGGCGGCGCCGGTGAACTCGGAGTATGATGACTTCGGCATCGTTACCACTGCTGATGTCAGGGAGGGCTATTTTTCCTCAAACAGGGATAAATCAGTTGATATTTACTACTTCAATTCAGAGATGCCGCAGGTTTGGTTCGCGGAAGAGCAGAAGGAAAACCTGTACTGTTTCTCGCTATCAGACACGGGAAAGATTGTGGTTGACACAGTCAGCCTGCAGTATGTGTGGAACTTCGGTGACAATACGAAGATGACCGGCACGAGTGTGCATCACTGTTTCCCGGGACCCGGGAAATACTTCATAACGCTCGATATCATTGACCGTGCTACCGGTAAAACCTTTTTCCGTAAACAGACCTATGACATTGAGATATTTGACTATGAGCAACCATTTATTTCCGGACCGGCCTGGGCCGTTGCAGGTGAGGCTGTTGACTTTGACGGCATGAAGTCGTATCTGCCGGGTTACTCCGTGACAGGATTCTTCTGGGATTTCGGTGACGGTACCCAGAAGATGGGGTCCGGGCCAACACACACCTTTGCACGTGCCGGGGAGTATGATGTGAGGCTTGGTGTGACTGTCAGGTCCAACACTACCGGTGATGTGCTCAAGCGTGCCGTGACCCGTAAGATCAGGGTTTTTGGCAGCCGTTCAGAGAGGGATTCATGGCTTGCTGCCAGCTCTTCTGATGTTGAGGCTCCTGTTGATCTGAGGCAGCATAAGAATGTATTGGTCAAGGGTCAGTATTCAGCTGAGGCTGAGTTCATGAAGGAGGCTGTATTCCATGTTGAGATACTCTCATCAAAGAGCAGGCTGGAGCTCACTAATCCGTTATTCAGAAGTGTGCCGGTGAACTATTCCCTGCGCGAGGTTTATTACCCTCAGACCGGCACCTACAGTTATGTCATTGATCAGCAGATGACTCTGATGGCTACCTGTCCGGCTTACCGTGAGATGATCTCGGCAGGATTCAGTGATGCCACAGTGAGGTTGCATGTTCTTACTAATCAGGCTGAGCGTGAGCTGAATATATTGAAGAGGAATTACGGTGTACTGACCGACACCTACTTTGATGCCCGCAACAGATTGGTTACCAATGCTTATCTGATGCTTGACCAGGTGGTGATGCTGATGAACAAGTATCCCTCCATGAATCTTGAGATAGGTGTTCACACCGATAATCAGGGTACGGCATCTGCTTTGGATCGTCTCTCTCAGACCCGTGCCCAGGTGATTGTCAACTACCTCATCAACAGGGGCATTGCCTCTGGCCGGCTTGTTCCGCGCGGTTATGGCAGCGCGAGGCCTGTAGCATCCAACGCCAGCTGGCTTGACCGGAGGTTAAACAGGAGGGTGGAGTTTACAATAGTTGACTAGTTTTCCGGATGGTGGCCTCCGGGTGCGCCTGCCGGCTAAACCGCAGAGGTTAGATTGGTGGCTACAAATAGCTGCTGGCATACCTGAAAAGTAATCCTGTACTAAAATCAGTTATACCGGGTATGCAATTATCGGCTTTTAACCCGTTATTGACAGTATATGAAACATACACTGACAACTTTTCTATTACTGCTTTTTACAACTGCTCTGTTTTCTCAGGAAGTTCTGATAATAAAGGAAAGGGAATTCATCTATAATGAAACAGGTTCTTCTCAGGGTGTGAATATACCCAGAAGTACCAAAACACTTTTTCAGTTTCTGAATAATTCGGTGACAGCCGTTAACTCATTTGGTTATTTGCTGCAGGCCGGAGATGAGAATCCGGCATCCACGAACAACAACCTGGATGGTGAAATTATAACCGGAAACAGGTTCGTGTGGAACGGGACTGATGAGACAAGCATGACCCATGCTCTGTTTACAGGTTTTAATCTGGATGTTGTCATAAAATACAACTATCTCCTGAATACTCCTAATGGAATTCAGAGGAAATCTGCCGGGATGACTGATGAGAATGGGGTTATTGCCTATAATATCATCAAAAACGCGAAACTGGGAGTTGCTGTGAAAGGTATTAGTGGCATTAGAATCTACAACAATACTTTTTACAGCGACAAGACTTCAGAGCAGACATGGAGAGGTCTGATTGATATTTATACAAATACTGATAATGGTCTGTCTGCACCCTCAAAAGGCACCAGGGTGTACAATAATATTTTTTACACCAGGAATAGAGTTTTCAATATAAACATCCATGATGAGGAATGCCTGGAAGGGTTTGAATGCGATTATAATGTATACTGGTGTGAGGCAGGGGATCCTCTCTTTCAAGTAGATGGAAGAACAATGACTTTTGCAATGTGGCAGGCTATGGGGTATGATTTGCATTCCGTTGTAATCAATCCGGATTTTCGCGATTTTATCTCATTTGTGCCTGAAACAAGGCTTGATTATGGATTGGATTTGGGTGAAACTTTCAATGAAGGGCTTGCGGTGGATGCAGAATGGAACAGGTATGCGCCAAAGATTACTCATCAGAACGGAGTCTGGCAGGTTGGTGCCGTTGTTCATTCGGCCTCTGACGAGCAGGAGGAATGGCCTGAAAACCAGACTATTGTCTTTCCGAATCCGGCAAGGGGTATAGTTTACGTTTTAATGAATGACCCTGAAAGGCAATACGCGATTGCAAAGGTTTATGATTACTTTGGAAGGTTTGTATTTTCACAGGCAGTCTATAATGGGCTTAATCCCGTGAAACTTCCTGCCAATATAGCCTCGGGGTTGTATACGATAACTCTCGAGGCGGCAAATCTTGAACGATATCTTGAAAAAATTATAATTCTTAACTAATCTCAGGAGTTTTTAATAAACTTCTGGGTAAGGAGAATTTGGCCGGCAGCGATTATAATAATATATATGCCGCTGTTGAGATGCGACAGGTCAAATTGTCTGGTTGACTCATCTGATGAAATCTGTTCCTTAAAGACAGTATTTCCGATAAGGTCAACTACAGAAAGGATAAATGACCCGGACTCAACCAGGGATGAAAAGTCGACAGTAAACCGACCGTTATTAGGGTTGGGGTATAGTTTAAAGTACTCACCATTTTTATTGTAGCCAACTACGGTCACTTCCAGCACATCAGATCTCTTCGTTGCCTTGAGATTGTCTGTTGCAACAGCGCGGAGCTTATAGGTGCCGGCCGGCAGATCCTTGAGGGTAAATGTAAATGGTGTGACAGTGGTTTCTGCAAGTTTTCTGGCACCGTCAAAAAGCTCAACTTTAGTAATTGTACCATCAGGATCACTAGCCTCTATGGTAACAGATATGGTAGCTGGTGGCGTGAAGGAGGTACTTTTTGTCGGAAAGGAAATCGAGATAACTGGCAGTTTGTTAATCTTAACTTCTCCAATAGGAACCTCAAACGCCCCTATATCAGGGGCTTTCCCATAATATGGCATACCAACATCAACCCCGTTGTCGATCAATTGTGAACCAGCATTAAGATTTAAGAATTCAATATCAGGCAGACTGCCATCAGTTTTTCTTTTCCATATCAATTGAGACCCATCGAGGCTGATAAAGTCGTCATCAGAAAGAGAACTCTCTTTAGTTGTTAGATTATCATCTAAAAATGCATTACTTTCTACTATCGAGGATTTAGATATTGCAGGCATTAAGCTATTCTCATATGAAATGCAATTCTTTACTTTGCAGAATATTTCCTTGTAGTTCAAAACAAAACCATTTGTTCCATTCTTGTAAGCAGTATTATTATATAGTTCCATTGCGCACAAAGCATTGTTTTGGTCAAACCCTCTGACTCTGTTGTTGTAAGCGACGCAATTACGTAAAACCCTGAGAACTTTTGCCCCATGATTGATTGTAGTTATTCCCAGTTTAAATCCGTTGCCATTACCTGCGATTTCATATGTATCAGGTATGAAACCATTGTTCCAAGACCAGCAGTCTTCGATCACAACCATACCATCATTTTGCCATAAATCAATTCCATCATCACTGTTCCACCAGAACCGACAACCTTTTACAGTATTTGTAAATCCAGCCGGGATATAACATATTTCCAGACCGTCAGCATCGTCGTATTTGGGAGAGGTAAGCGGGTCCTGATTATGGTGGAAGTCACTATTCAGAACTAGATTGTTCCCGGATTTCCCTGTTATTACACATCCGTGACCATTATGATGTGAGTTAATCTGCTCAAATATATTATTATTAGCATCTGATACTCTTAATCCGGTGTAAACTTTGTTGTCTTGTTGCGTAAAACCAGTAATCTCAATCCCTTTCCAATGAAAGTAATTCCCTGAGAACAAGATTCCACTTGCCCAAGTATAAGCGAAATCACTGGAGGGATTTCTAGTTATGATTGGCTGCTCATCAGGATATGACCATACTTTTATCAATTTGGATGAGCTTCCTTCTTTATTTGTGAGGTATTGAGTTGATTTGTATTGATATATACCTCCGCGAAGATAGATAGTATCTCCGGGTGCTAATAAAGACCAGGCTTTATTCAGAGTAAAGAATGGTTGATCTAAAGTTCCTGGATTAGAATCAGCCCCTTGGGGGGATAAATAGAATGTTCTGCCATAAGAAATAGAGCATAGCAGTAGCACAAGAAAAGAAAAGAATACCCGCATGAACTAAATTTGACGAATGTTATAAACTATTTGACAAACGCAATCATTTTTACGACGAACAGAGCGATATGTTTCAATCTATTGTCTGTTTATAAATACGATTCACACAGATACGTATATATAATAATATAGAAAAGCCTTCGTATTAGCAAAAAGCAAATAATAAGTTAGGTACTTTAATAAGCGAGGAGTCATGTTATATAAAATATGGCAAAAATATAAGAGTAACGAAAAAGTAAAACAAGTAGCAGGATTATTCAGTGTTAATATAATATCCATACCACTTTCAGTTGTTACCAGTGTTATTATCACCAGATTCCTTGGACCATCGGATTATGGCAGCTTCAAGTTTATCTTGAACCTTTTTTCATTGGCCACAGTGATTTTTACATTTGGTTTTTTTCAAGCTGGTAATCGGGCGCTAGTACTCAATAATGACCCTCAGAAAGCTCGTGAGCTCTATGGCGCTGAACTTATTATAACAGGACTTCTATTTCTAATTGTAGTAATATCTTTTTGTGGATATGCTTTTTTTGACAAAAACATTAATGAGAAGGGATTACGTCTTGTTCTATTACTAACCTTACCCTTTTCTTGGGTTTTTCTGGTATCAAAATACTTTGAAGTATTATTTCAAGCAGATAATAGGATTGGGTTGTTGGCCAAAGCCAGATTGTTTCCTCATCTCATCTATTTTGTGATTATCCTGATAATTCATTATTCCTTGGTTAATTATTCTGGAAACAGATTGATACTAATTCTTGCGGCATATTATCTTGGCAATGTTATAGTCGCCATCTATGTATTGATGAAAATTAATCCTTCTTTCAATAATCTTAAGGACAGGATAAAGGAGATCATTCATTATAATAAGGAATATGGGTTCAATGTATATCTTGGAAGCCTTTTTGCTGTTGGCTTTTCTCAATTGACCGGTGTCCTTATAAGTTACTTTGCCTCAGATAATAGTGGTGTTGGATTCTATTCATTGGCCGTTACCATTGCTGGACCATTAGCATTTATTCCAAACGTCATTGCAACTACTCATTATAAGGATTTTTCTACAAGCAGTAAAGTAAGTAAAAGGCTGTTAAATATAACTTTAGCAATAAGCCTTGTTGCGTTATTGGGCGCGGTTGTGCTTGTCGGTCCATTTGTGAGAATATTTTATGGATCGGAGTTCGCTCCTGTAATCAAATTGACATATATCGTAAGTTTTGGAATCTTACTCAATGGACTTGGTGATTTCTTTAATCGTTTCCTAGGCTCCCATGGTAAAGGTAAAGCCCTTAGAAACAGCGCGTTTATAGTTGGTATTAGCGTTATGATGTTTAATGTAATCCTAATTCCAATGTTTGGAGAGTATGGAGCAGCTTTGACTACGTTTATTTCTGGCCTGATATACTTTGTGTGTATGTATATCTATTATCGGAGACTTGTATCAGCCTTATTATCAGTGAAGTAAATTGAGTATTTCTTGCATGAGGTTTTTTTTGGGAATCGATCCAGTTAGTTAACGTTTTGTACAATTATTATCATAAAATGCAGTTCTATTTTGTAGAATGAAAGAGCCAACTTCACAAAAACCAGGCATATCACTTCTTGAGTACTTTTTTGTATTTGTACTTATCATCTATTCAGGGCACGCTTTGAAATTGTTTGTCTCTATTTCAATTCTAGACAACCCATTTTGGGTAATGGTGCCAGTATTGCTGAGTGGTATTCTTGCCTTAAAATGGAGAATAGTATTTAATAAGCAGATTTGGCTACTGGCACTTGGATTCTTAATTTATTTTTTTGCAATCTCTGTTAAGTTCCATGAATTTCGCCCTTCCTACTTTATCAACTTTATGTTTTTATTCTTTATTGTTTATGTGGCTGTTAAAGCAATAAGCATTAATTTTTTCAAAATTTATGAATCAGTTATTTACATTTTAGCAATAATTGGTCTAGTTTTCTGGATCATTCAGATTATTCTGGGAGGGGATACACTATATAATTATTTTGGACTACTACCGTTGGTTAAGGAATTGTCCTATGTCAGTGGTGATGGTTATAATGCAGTTTTATATTCTGTTCAGCCAACCACAATGTCAATACAATATGACTTTCTGCCACCAAGAAATTGTGGTTTTGCATGGGAACCAGGGGGATTCGCAGTGTTTTTGGCTCTGGCCATTTTTATCAATTTGTTTTTTTTCAAACGTGATACAACCAAAAAAACTAGATTCTGGGTTTTAACAACTGCTCTCGTTTCCTCACAATCAACCACAGGGTACGTCATTTTTATTGTGCTTGTTCTTTTTTATTATTACAATAAGAAGCAAAAATTGATAATTCTATTATGGCCCCTTATTGTTATTATGATAGTATCAGCTTTTTCACTTCCTTTCATGAGTGATAAAATTGTTAGCTTGATTCAGGAAACTGAAATGGTAGAAGTTATGGTTGAAGGCAGCATTGGACGAGAGATTCCGATTGCACCTCAAAGATTTGCCTCTTTTATGATAGCCTTAAGGGATTTTCTTGCAAATCCAATTTTAGGTTTAGGAGGTGTGGCTGAGGCTAGCTGGACAAGAAAAATTGGAGCAAATGTATCAACAATTACAGGCCTTGGGAATCTTTTAGCCCAACATGGCTTGGTTGGCTTGACCATTTTTATTATATCATTGTATAAGTCATCCCGATTTTATTCCATGACATTCAATTTTAGGGGAACAACTCTATTTTTCATAATAATTATCTTTATATCTATAAGTTATACTATAATTCTCTTGCCGCTTTTGATGATATTCTGGATGTTTAAGTTATTCACTCCCAATAGGATTAACGACAAAGATTTTACTATATCGGAAACATTAAACCCGGTTTAATATGCAAGTTATAATAAGAGAAAAGATTATTTCTCCCACATTAATGAGCCAGAAAGAAATAACGGCTCCATTTCTAACAGAACATTTTTAACCATCTGACATGGGATGATTCATAGCAATGTTATTGTTAGCAATCTGCTCAATGTAGGTGGTATGATCATAGAACTGATTGACTCCATTGATATTTGTGACTAATACTATTACACAGAAATAATACGTTGTATTATGATAAATGCGATTCAACATGATAAAAAGGGATGCAATTATAATATTTGGTGACACTTTTACTTTTCCTGAAGGAAACGCAGCTACGAACCGCGTTTATACTTTTGCTAAGGGATTTCATGAGAATGGGATAGAAGTGTTTGTTATATGTTTTAGAAATGATTATGTTGAAACTGTTGAGGGTGCAGTAAATGGCATTCATTATTATCATACCTTTTATCAGACCAAGCGTAGCAGGTCTTTTATTAAAAGAAGATTGTTAAAGCTTAATAAGTATTGCAGGACGTTTCGAATCATTCAATCCATCAATAAAAACCATAAAGTATTAGCTATTAATCTATGGACCAATAGATTGTTGGTACAGGAATATGTTTTTTTATTAAGTCGGGTATTTAGAACAATAGTAATTCATGAACACAGCGAGCATCCTCTGCGTGCTTTTCAAAAGAATGTTGTTAAAAGAATGTGGGGAGAATTCAAGTCATTTATCGGAACTGGGTTATGTGACGGAATTTTTTGCATTTCGCAATATCTGATAGATTTTTACAAAAACAGAAGTGTGAAGGAAGAAAAGATGCTTCTGGTACCCAGTACTGTAGATACAGAGAGATTTACTGGTATTGGTGTCTCACCACTATCTTATAATTACATTGCATATTGTGGTAGTTTGACAATTGGGAAGGATGGCGTAGACATTTTAATAGACAGCTTCAACCGAATAGCTTCTGAAATAACAGACATTGATTTAGTTCTTATTGGCAAGGGAGATTCTGAATTTGAGGAGGCTGCCATTAGAAGACAAACTGTTCAGTTGAACTTGGTCAACAGGGTTCATTTTCTCGGCCAGTTGTCAAGAAAAGATGTCCCTGCTTATCTGGTTGGAGCAAAAGTGCTGGTATTGGCTAGACCGACAAGCATTGTTGCTGATGCTGGATTTCCTTCCAAATTGACTGAATACCTCTCAACAGGAAAGCCAGTGCTTGTTACTCGTGTAGGTGATATTCCCTTATATCTTAAAGATGAAGAAAACGCATTTTTGTCAGAACCGGATAGTGCTGAAGCGTTTGCAATTAAATTAAGGTATATTCTGAATAATTATGAGTTTGCATTAGAAGTTGGTGGTAATGGTAAAACATTGACAGAGACAGTTTTCAATTATAATTATCAAGCTAAAAGGATGTTGGAATTTATGGAAAAATCGAGGGCAGGTTCTTTACGGACCAAACATATTGAAAGTAGAACAGTTATTTGATTATGATTATATCTGACTGTACATGGATAATAATAAGATTCTTCTGTTTTTAGGTGATGTAGTTCCGTATAAGTCGTTTAAATTCAGGAATGATTTACAAACTGTAATTAATCTAGAATGCCCGATAATAAAGGGTGGTATACCGGAAGAGGGGAAAATCAATCTCAAGGTTTCTGAAAACTACCTGGCTGCTATATTTGGTGAAAATCTGCTTTGTGTTAATATTGGTAATAACCATATCCTTGATTATGGGACTGAAGGTGTAGACTCGACATTAAATGAGCTAAACGGACTTAAGATCCCCTATTTTGGTCTAAGCAGTAGTAGTGATTCCAGTTATTGTCCTCTGATTATTAATAAGGCAGGTATAAACATAGCCTTTATTTCGGCTGTCTGTTCATCAACATCACCACTAGTCGAGGTTGGTAATACTTACAAGATTAACGAATTAGAAGAGGATGCTTTAATTCATGAAATCTCCCGGATAAGGCCTTTGGTTACAAGACTTGTCGTTTATATACATTGGGGAACGGAGGAATCTTCTTATCCGAATCCTCGGGACATTTTAATCGCGAGACGGCTCATTGACAATGGCGTAGACATAGTAATTGGTAGTCATGCTCATGCACCTCAGCCAGTGGAACGCTATGGGAATGGTATTATAGCATATAATCTGGGTAATTTCATCATGCCAAGCCTCAAAGATGTCCCCTCCTATTATTCCGAAAATGGCGAAGCTCAATCTACCTACAATAAGAAAAAAATGCTATGGAATAGAATCTCATGGGGTGTTGCGATTAATTTGGAGGACTTAAATTACAAGGTTGTGAAGTATATGCCGTTCTTTAACCGAATAGTAAGACTACCTATTACACCATTGGACCGTTATCTTAAGATGAGAATTATTATTACCGATGAATCATACAGTTCCAAAATGAGCAGGCATTTAAAAAGAAGAGCATTATACCGATATATAATGGATTTCATACAAAATCCTCATGTACCACAGAAACTAAAAAGGATTCTATGAAGGTTGGATTTCTTTTAAATTCGGACAGCAGAAGTTTCCCTATAGGCTATAGTGAAAAATTCCGCGAGATAATGGACCTCAATGCTATTCCATATGTGTTGATTGATCCAAACTCCAATGCCATGTTTGATGAATTGGCAGACTGTACTCATTTTCTGTTTAGGCATTCTCAGGGAGACACTGATATGATGCTATATGATTCTTTATTTTATATTGCAAAAAATATCTACAATCTGAAATGCTCTCCTGATTATGAAACCTATTGGCCATACGAAAATAAAATCAAGGAATATTATTTGTTGAGGAGTAGTGGATTCCCGGTTGTTGAGACAAATGTATTCTGGGACTATGACCTGGCATTTAAATTTTTGAAAACCAGCAGCTTTCCCCTGGTTGTTAAAATGTACAAAGGTGCTAGTTCTCACAATGTAGTCAAAATAAAATCGGTTAAAGAGGGCAAAAGAATAATTGACCGTATCTTTAATGAAGGTCTAAGATTTGGACAATTGCCTGGCAAATCAAATCTCTTTTCATTATCAAACATTGGTTTTCCTGCTTATGTGCGCAAGAAAATCAGATCCATCTTGGTTTTTTTGGGATTTCTGAGAAGGGGTATTCCTTATTCAGAATGGCAGTTACAAAAGGATGCAATCATTTTTCAAAAATTTTTGCCTGGAAATACATTTGACACTAGGGTGACAGTGATTGGCAAGAGAGCTTTTGCATTCCGAAGATATGTGAGAGCTAATGATTTCAGGGCTTCAGGCAGCGGTTTAATAGACACGAATCCTGTTGAAATAGACTTACGTTGCATTAGTCTCGCATTTGAAGTATCTGAAAGGTTGAAATTTGAGACAATGGCTTATGATTTCATTTATGATGAGGAACGGCAACCGAAAATATGTGAGATCAGTTATTGTTTTGACCACAGAGTCGTAAGAAATTGTCCCGGATATTGGGATGAGCAATTATCATGGCATGAGGGCCAAAATTGGCCTCAATATTACCAGTTAATAGATTTTTTACAGCTTGAAGATCTTCAGACTGTTTGATCTTTCATTTTCCATTATCGGACGTCTGTTGGCTAATACAAAAAATAAACAGGACAAAAGGTAATAAAATGGGCATGTTTTCTAAAATTAGAGTGTGCTATATACTATCTCATCTTCCACAAGGTGGGGCTGAGCGTCAAACTATGAACCTGATCAAGGCTCTTGACCCTTCCAGATATGATATTACTATTGTTTTATACGCCAATACAGAAATTTTTTACAAGGAAATTCTAGAGTTGCCAATCCGTTTATTAGTTCATCAGCCTTCCAGTGTTTGTAAATTGTTTAGAGATATTACAAATGCCCTGTTTCTGCGTAGGGTCCTTGCTGAAAATGATTTCGATGTATTGCATACATTATTGTTTCACAATGGTTTTTGGGTGCGCCTTGTTGCTCCGCGTAAATATAACCAAAGAATTATATACTCAATACGTAATAACCTTAATGATGGGCCTAGATTCTATTTGTTCTTTGAGAGATTATTAATTCGAAGATCATATGTAATCACTAACAGCAATAAGGCAAGGAATCAGTTTATATTATTGGTCGGGAATAAATACAATCATAAATTATTCAATATTTATAATGGTTATGATCTTCTGAAGTTCAATTTGGATGAACAAACTCCATTAGGTGAGAAAATAATTATCGGTACAGTCGGCAGGCAGGTTCCTCAAAAGAATCAAATCCAGATACTTGAAGCAATAAACCAGATAACAAAAAAACACAGAGTGCATTTTTTCATTATTGGAGACAAGTCGTATGATTCATTTATAACTAATGAGAATTATGTGAATAGTAATAATCTGCAGAGTTGTGTTACAATAATGGACTCCCAACCGGAAATAGAAAGATATTATTGGCAGTTCAATATCTTTGTTTTATCCTCTATTTATGAGGGTTGCCCAAATGTTTTGTTTGAAGCGATGCTAGCTAGATGTCTGTGCATTGTATCCAAAGGAGCAAATTCTGATCATTTCGTCATTGATGGCATTAATGGGTTGGTTTACGATGGTTCTACTTCGATGCTAACAAAAAAGCTTGAAGCTGCCATTGAACTTTTGCAAAGTGAGAATGGTAATAGTATAATTGAAAATGGACATCGCTATGCTCGTGAGAATTTTTCGATGCATCAAATGGTCAATAATTACGAATCAATCTATAAAATGATAGTAAAAACTAAGAGTAATCAAGGTAGATATGATCAATGATATAAGGTTTATATATATCATATCAGCCTGGCCTGAATTAGTTAGGTTTTAATGCTTTTTCATGGGAAATATCAGAAATAGTATTAATAGCGAGCATTCTAATCCAGGACGGAGTTCAACTTCATTTAACGCCTGGGGAATTATGATAGTAATAGTAGTGGTAATTATGGTAGCCTCACTGTTACTTTTTATAATTATAGGTTACATCTCTGAGAAAAAAAGGTCTTCATATTTACCTGCATTTACCAGGGGATCAAGGTTAAAGTTATCAGAAGATTATCAGGCAAGGGTATTAAATAATCAGTGGTACAAGCTAAGAGTATCAAATTCTGGCTCTGTACAGGTTGAAAACATGAATGGAGAGATTATTCTTGCAGAGCTTATCTATTATTATGAATATGATGATGAGCAAAATGGCAACTTCTTACAGAACACTTCAGTCATTATTTGTAATGACAGTGTAGTAACCATAAGGGGTTGGGCAGATAATGATGTAGACGTAAGCATTTCATTGACAGTTTGCCAAAGCCGACCTAAAATGAATGTTGAGGTAAATACTTCTTATAAAAGCCACAAAACCGTTTATAGGGAATCGTTAGTTGCGTTATTTAAATCACGGGTATCTGAAGTATATTTAAAAAATTCAGAAATTGATCGAAGACCTTTAGCCAAGGAGTATTGGGTAGATAAACATGGGGTGAAATTTGGAGAGGGTGATATCTCTGCACTAATCTATCATACCCCTGATGTTTCATCTGTTCAAGTGCAAAGACAAAATAATCTGCTGTATGTAAACCTCGACTATGTTAAAGATCACCCTTTTATTAGAATACCCTTTCAGGAAGATGGCGAGGGTAAATGGATTGACATATCTGCCTCAAAGTACAAACCTGGTGATGAAAAGGTTAATAAATTCGCATTGCATTTTGGATTTGTTCCCGAGGTTCTTCCAAGGTTAATGCCTGTACCAGGAGGTTATCTTGCGGGATACATCTTCACTGAGCATGCTGATAAGGGGAACCTGCGTACTCATCGGGCAGCATACTTCGGATCAGAAAGCATTATTTGCTCAGAGGATGCAGTAGGTGGATTTTGCGGACATCAGATTCCTGTAACAAAGAGTGTTTTTTTCGATGAATTTGATGATGGACTGAACTGTCAGGCGGATAGTTCTGATAACGAAAGGGAATACCTTGCTTTTTTGGATCAGATTTATGCCTTAGGTAGTGAATTATGCCTGCATACTCCTGAGGCAGGGAACTCAACCCGAAATATTATGGAAGAAAGCATGAAGTTCATGGAAAAACGTTATAATTCCCGTAGCTGGATTGATCACGGGATGTATACGGGCAATACTAACAGGGAGGCATTTTCAGCAGACGGACTAGATCCTTCTTCCAGTTATTATGCCGCTGATTTATGGGAAAAATATAATATAAACTACTTTTGGAGTCCTGCGGTTGAAGCTCTGAGGTTTTCTAGTCCTGAACCCTCACTTAAGAGATCATTAATGAAGTTTAAACCTAAAGAATTTTTTACCGAATTATGCTCGAGATATAGCTTTTTAAAAATTTATGGAGATAATAATTTGTTTGAGAGATTGTTTAGAATTATACACGGAAATCTTCCAATGCTCGAATTGAATTCCCAGAGACCATTTATGGGGGATGCATTTCCTACTCCTTTATTTTGGCAAAACCCAACATATTCAAAGCAATTTTATTCCTGGACCACGGAATTCGTTTATTATGGAGTCACACGCCACATGGATTCGGCAAATATGATTTCTGAGCAGCGCCAACTTGACAAATTGATTAAAAATCGGGGGATATTCTTCAATCACGGATATTTTGTAAGAAATGCTGAAAGTGATGATATACTTTACTTACATGATGGGAGGTTGACTATTAATCCATATTTTGATACACTGTTAATGTATATGGATAATAAGCGTGATAATGGAAACCTCCTTTTAACAACTGTCAGGGATTTTTTAGATTATAGACTGCAGATTGAAAATATAGTATTTGATTATAAACCAGATGGTTCTATCGATATTATGAACAAAAATCAATTTGAAGTAAAGGAGTTAGCACTGGCCATTAAAACTGATGCTGACAACATTAACTTGAAAGGGACGAAGTTCTGCTCAAAGAAGGACAAGTACGATACAATAATATGGTTCAATATGCCAGCCGAAACCTCAGTCAATCTAACAATAAGCAAAAGAGAAATGAACGAAGACAAGTGTCTGCTTCAGTCTCAGACCAGTTGATTTTTGTGAGACAGAAAAGGATAAGAAAGTATAAATCATAAGTATGGAATTCATTATAACCTTAGATACAGAAGGTGATAATCAGTGGGATCACGGAAGGGAACTGACGGTTGAAAACATAAAGTATGTTGACCGTTTTCAGATCTTATGTGAGAAGTTTGGTATAAAACCGACATATCTGGTGACTTCGGAAGTGTGCGAAGATTCATATTCACAAAAGCTATTCTCTGAATATGTGGCAGAAAATAGGGCTGAAGTAGGCGCTCATCTTCACTCCTGGACAACTCCTCCGTTTCTTCCCGAAGTGGGATATAGACAAAACGATGAACATCATATATTCGCCTCAGAGTTAAGCTATGATCTTGTGTCCAGAAAAATAAAACATTTGACCCAGCAGATTTTCAGAGCAGTCGGAAGAGTCCCGACTTCATTCCGTTCAGGCAGATATGGCCTTAATGAAACTGTTGTAAGAGTTCTGATCGAGAATGATTACCTGGTTGATTCGTCTGTTACTCCGTTTGTCAGTTGGACCAGGCAAAGTGGCTTACCTGAAGGTAAAGGCGGACCAGATTTTATAGATTCATCGCCATTCCCTGAGAGGTATGAATCAGAGTCAGGAGCCCTAATAGAGATCCCAATTACTATTCTTCCGACAATATGGCCACTAAACAGAGATCACAATATTGCCAGATACTATTTCAGGAATGTCAATGATAGTTATTTCTTGAGAGTTCTTCGAAAACTATTTTACTCAAGTCAACCTGTGTGGTTAAGACCTACACCGGACATGACTTCTGAACTTCTTGAAAATCTTGTCAGTGAGGCAAGAAGAATTAATCTGCCCTATATTACCATGATGTTTCATTCAAGTGAATTAATGCCCGGTTGTTCAAAATACAGGCCTGATGATCAATCTATTGAGGATTTATACTCAATGCTGACAAAGTTTTTTTTTACAATTAAATCGCTGGGAATAAGATCTTTAACACTTTCTGACGCAGCAAAAGAGTGGAAATCATGAGAATATGTTTCTGGGGAAAAATTGCAGACGCCCTGCTTGGGAGAACCTACGGAGGTGGAGAGTTGCAGATTGCATTATTGGCCAAGGCATTGGCCAATCTGGGACATGAAGTTGTTGTTGTAGACTTGGACATTGAGGAAGGTTTTGTTACCGGAGAAGGAATAAAGGTTTACCCCGTGAAAGGTTATAACAAGGGCATGAAGGTGTTTAGGACTCTAACACATCGACTTCCTGCTCTTTATACTGTTTTTTTAGAGGTGAACGCTGACGTGTACTATTGCAGAATTCGCGAGTACAGACATATTATCGTTTACATGGCAGCGAGGAAGCTAAAAGCAAAGTTCGTTCTGGCCCTGGCATCAAATCTTGATATTCTTAGTATACGAAAGCGCTGGAAGCATTTTTATTCTTCAAATGTGAAAGACTTATGGGGAGTGTTTAACGGATTCATGGGTGAGATAGTTTATCCATATCTTCTTCGAAATGCTGATCTTGTTTTGGTGCAGCACGAAGGGCAGAGAGACATTCTTTTAAAGAAAGGTATTGCATCAACAGTGTTTTATAACCTGATTGATGAAAGCAGCCTGAAATGTATAAATGAAGCTGATTCTGACAAGGCTTTTGTATATGTAGGTTCGCTTGATAAAAGAAAAGGATTTGAGGTTTTTTTCGAAATAGTAGAGAAAACGCCACACCATAGGTTTAAGGTGATAGGAAAAGTGCGTGATAAAACAGGAATAAGGCTTTATCAACAACTGGGGAATTTCAAAAATGTTCAACTTATGGGTAAATTGAGTCATGCAGATACCATAAATGAAATATCCCGGTCAAAGGCTTTGATATCCACTTCGCCAATGGAAGGATTCCCGAATATATTTATTGAAGCATGGGGGTGTGGTGTTCCGGTACTATCTCTTTATGTTGATCCAGGAGGAGTCATTATAAGAGAAAAACTGGGTTTTGTTGCTGAAGGGCAAATTGATAGGATGATAGAAGAAATGGACAACTTCACAAGTGATGAAGAATTCGGCCTTAGGGCACGATCATATGTTCATTCTCATCATGCACTTACAGAAAGAAAAATGGATGAGATTAGATCTATTATCAACCGTTTATCTAGTTAAGTGCAGTACAATCTTGGTAAAGACGCTTTATCCTTCATAATGAAATTGCTATTTAATCGTTAATGATATTATGAGAATCCTTCACATAACAAATAACTTTCCCACACCAAATTTCCCGATTTTCGGGATTTTTATCAAAGAGCAGATAGAGTCTTTGAATAATCTTGGAGTCAAAAATGAGGTTTTCTTTATAAATAGTCGTGACGAGGGGAAGGTTGCATATCTAAGGTCACTATGGAGGCTGCGCAGGTTACTTAAGCAGAAGAGGTATGACATAATCCATTGTCATCACAGTTTCAGCGGAGTTGTTTTCATGCTGTCTGGCAAATGGTATAAAACACGAAGGCTGCTATCCTATCAAAGTGATCCGAGAAATGAGGGAGGGATGGTATTGTTTAGGGTCTTATACCTGTTTTTCAACAAGATAATCCTGAAAAACAAACCCAAAAATGAGGGATGGTCAAAAATTGTACATCTTCCTAATGGGGTGAATACAAGTTTCTTTGTACCAATGGATAAAAACCAATGCAAAGAAAAGCTTGGGCTCAAAAAGTCGAAGCGGTATATTCTCTTTATGGATTCGAATAACCGCAGACCCTGTAAGAGAATAGACCGATTTTCCGAGACACTTTCAATACTTAGGGAGAAGTATAAACATTTTGATCTTGAGCCACTTGTGCTGACAAATACAGCCAGAAACCTGATACCGGCATATATTAATGCCTCAGACCTCCACTTACTGACTTCTGACTTCGAGGGATCACCGAATTCTGTGAAAGAGTGCATGGCATGTAATGTACCTGTAGTATCCACTCCGGTTGGTAATGTAAATGATCTGCTTCACGACGTTAAAGGTTCATATGTTTCAAAATCCTTTACAGCGGAAGAACTCGCAGAGCTTTCAGACAAGTCGCTCCGGAATGGATTGATAGCTTCACGGGATTCATTGACCGATAAAGAATTGAATATTGAAATAGTAGCCCAAAAACTACTAAACCTCTATGCTGACCTGACAGAAAATGCCCCGAATGCAATGCGGTTGCCTCAACCCGGGGAGCACGATCAATCTTTATTACAGTCTGGCACCGATGAGCATCCTGCTGCCGGAAGACCCATGAAAATACTGCTGATAAACAATTGCCATTACAGAAGGGGAGGGGCTGATGTGGTCTATCTGAATACAGGAGATCTTCTTGAATCCCGGGGCCATGATGTTGCATATTTTTCCACAAAATCACAATACAACTATCCTACCTCCTATTCGGAATTCTTTATTAATGATGTAGATGCCCTGAAGCTAAACTTCGTAGAGCAGCTTGCGTTCATGCCCCGGAAACTGTATTCCAGACAATCAGGTCAGAACCTGCGACAGTTAATTGACATTTTTAAACCAGATCTTGCTCATATCCACTTATATAAAGGAGGTTTGACCGCGGCAATATTACCAGTGCTTCGCAAAAGGAAAATTCCGGTAGTGATTACTTTGCACGATTACAGCTTGCTCTGTCCGAGAAATATTATGATTGACGCGAATGGCCACATTTGTGAAAGGTGCCTTACAGCTACACGGCTTAACTGCGTCTATCACCGCTGCAACAGAAAAAACCTGTATTACAGTATAGTTAATTACATTGAATTTGCACTTAATAACAACATATTCAATCCAAAGAATTACTTCAATAAAATCATCTGTGTCAGTAAATTCAATTACTTGAAACACAGTGTGCATCCGCTTTTTGGTGAGCGGTTCCTGCACCTGTACAACTTCTACCCTTTATTGAGTAACAGCATCCCTAATACCCTGAAGGGTAATTACTTTTTGTTTTATGGCCGCCTGGCTCCCGAAAAGGGTGTCATGACACTCCTTGATACGTGGAAAAGGCTCCCGAAAGATGTACATCTGAAGATTATCGGAGAGGGCGCAATGTCAGCAATGATCAAGGATGAGATTGAATGCAATAATCTCTCAAATATTGAATTCCTGGGATTCAGGAAGGGAGAAGAACTTTTTGAGTTTATCAGAAATGCTTCGTTCGTTTTGGTTCCGTCAGAATGGTATGAAAACAATCCACTTACAATCGTCGAAGCGTACTCATCCGGCAAACCAGTCATAGGCAGCAATATCGGAGGTATACCTGAGTTAATAATTGAAGGGAAAACGGGCTATCTTTTCGAAATGGGCAATTCCATCGAACTTGAGAAAAAGATAAACGAAGCATTGAATATGAGTGACAATGCTTATCTGGAGATGTCAGAGACAGCCTATAGGTTCGCCTGTGATAAGTTTTCAGAAAAGAGCCACTACAATGAGCTGCTGAAAATCTATCAGGGAATGATCAATAGCAATGAATGATGAACAGGAATAAGCTATATCTGAAATTCGGTGTTCGCACATTTATTGCCAGGTTTATCCAGACTCTCAGGGTTAAGATTGCCCGGATCAGGGGATATGATATTCATTCAACTGTAATACTGGAGCGCAAATTGCACCTTGACCGCCTTTATCCTGGAGGAGTTCATGTTGATGAGTATTGCCTGATTGCATCAGGAGTTACTATTCTCAGTCATGACCACTGCAAAAGAGTAAACGGTTATCCCTTGCTTGCAGATACCTATATAGGTAAAAGGTGCTTCATTGCAGTTAATGCGACAATACTTCCTGGTGTAAGGATAGGGGATGAAGTGATTGTGGGTGCCGGAGCAGTGGTGACGAAAAATGTTCCATCGAATGTGATTGTTGCAGGAAATCCTGCAAGAATAATACGTGAAAATATTCGTATGAATGACAGTGCAGAGCTTATCAACTGGCAAGACGGCAAATGGACAGAATAAAGGGTAGAATGATGTATATCGTTTTGATATTCATGCTGTTGATTATTATAACGGCAGGAGTGATTCTGGTACATATGTATAAAGACTTCTACAGGAAAAATGTCCTTCTCAGAGTTGATCCACTGGAGTTTGCCGGCGTAAAGGCACTGGATCCGACATCTGAAGTACAAGATTCAGAAATTTGGATGATTGGTGATTCAAGAGTGAGGAGATGGCCTGTGGAACTCTTAAAATTCAATAACACTATTGCCAATCTGGGTGTTGAGGGTCAGACTTCATCACAGGTATTGTACAGGCTCATGAGCTACCTTGAGACAGATACACCTTCACTCATAATTCTGGAGGCAGGGATTAATGATCTGAAGATAATTGGAATAGATGCTAATCTCTACGAGTCAATTACTCAACAGTATTTGAAGAATATTGAGCAAATGATTCACTTATGCAGAGTCAGGAATATAAGGATGATCCTGATAGATATTTTCCCCGTGGGAAAAATTGAGTTGCCTCGCAGATTGATTTGGAATAATGCTGTTAATAAGGCAATTGACGCGGTTAACCTGACTCTGAAATCTTATTGCGATGATCATCTTGTTTTTTATTTTAATGCGGATGCGATTCTGTCGGACAATGGAACAACCGTCAGGCCCGAATACCAGGATGATTTTCTGCATATAAATGCCATGGGATATGAGGCACTCAGTAAGAATCTACAAGAGCTTATAAATAAAGTAATTAATAAATAATGAAGAGGAAAATCTATATTGCCGGATGCGGTGGAATGCTTGGAGAAGCGTTTTATAAACAGTTCGGGGCCGACTACAGTCTGCGTTGCACAGATAAGGATGTCAATGAACCATGGCTTGGTTTCCTTGATTTCCGGGATTTTGATGCGTATAAAAAGGAGGTAATAGAGTTCAACCCGGATTACCTCTTTCATCTTGGAGCATACACTGACTTGGAATTCTGTGAATTGAATGCTGATGAGACCTATAATACCAATACCCTGGCAGTGGAAAATGCTGTGTATTTGGCCAATGAATTGGATATACCCTTGCTCTATATAAGCACAGCCGGTATCTTCGATGGTAAGAAGGAGTCTTATGATGACTGGGACCAGCCAAATCCACTGGGTGTTTATGCAAGAGCGAAGTATATGGGAGAGAGGTTTGTTGTGGAGAATGCAAAAAGGTTCCTTGTCTGCAGGGCCGGATGGATGATGGGAGCAGGTCCAAAGAAGGATAAAAAGTTCATCCAGAAACTGATGAAGCAAATCAAGGATGGCAAAACCGAACTTTTCATTGTGGATGATAAAGACGGCACTCCCACCTATACCCATGATTTTGCGTGCAATGTCAAAGCCTTGATTGAGAAGGAGTATTGGGGCTTGTATAATATGGTATGCGGTGGCCAAACCAGCCGCCTTGAGGTAGCAACAGAACTGGTCAGGTTGCTTAATCTACAAGATAAGGTGAAACTAACACCTGTAGGCTCTGACTTCTTCAGGAAAACTTACTTTGCTGAAAGACCACCATGTGAGCGATTGATAAACCGGAAACTGAATATCCGTGGCCTGAACCTGATGCGCGACTGGCGTGTAGCCCTGAAAGATTATATTGACAACTACTATAAGGATTATCTGAGCTGATGGCACATTTAAGAATCGCAGCTTTTGGGGGTTTCAGGACAATACCTCCCAGGGAAGGAGGCGCCGGATCTGACAAATTCGCCTTCGAACTGTACCCGCGCCTGGTACGGCTTGGTTGTGATTTAATTGCTTATTGCAGACTTTATCCGGGGGAGAGAGGCGAGCAAATGGCCGATGAATTCCAGGGTGTCAGACTCAAATACTTTTCCACTGTCAGTAAGGCCGGGTTTGACACTCTGTTACATTCTCTGAAAGCTACATTCGATATTATAGTTCATAACAGAGCAGATGTGGTGCACATTCATAGCGGTGCAAACAGCATCTGGGCAATAGTGCTGAGGTGTGCCGGTAAAAGGGTTTATATTACTCAGTTTGCCATGGATTGGAAACGGGATAAATGGCCATGGTATGGAAAGCTTTTCTACAGATTTACAAACTATCTGACTGCATATTTCCCCACAGCAGTGGTTTTTGACAATGTCTTCACACAGGAATACTTTGAGAAGAAGTTCAAAAGGAAATATTATTTCATTCCTTACGGATCCGAAGTAAAGCAGCCACCAACTGAGTCTCCTATTCTTGATAAACTTGAGATCACAGCAGGCAACTACATACTTTTCGTCGGAAGGTTTATTCCTGATAAAGGGGTTCATCTTCTGATACGGGCATTTGAAACCGTTAAAACGGAAATGAAACTTGTTCTGGTGGGAGGATCTCCAAATCCGGATAGTTATGAGAGCGAAATCCGCCAAACAAAGGATGATAGAGTAGTATTTGCCGGATACGTATACGGAGATGATACTAACTACCTCATGAAGAATGCCTTTATTTATGTTCAGCCATCTCTGATTGAAGGATTATCTCCTGTTATCCTGACTGTAATGGGCCTCGGGACTCCTCTTTTATGCTCAGACATAGCTGAAAATAAGTTTATTACAAACGATAATGCTGTTCATTTCTCCTCGGGTGACAGCAATTCACTTGCTGAGAAGATAAACTACTGTCTTCAGCACCGGGAAGTAATACGGAAAAAAGCTGAAAACGGTCAAAAGGATGTACTGACACGGTTCAACTGGGATTCAGTATCTGAAGAATATCTCGAATTGTTTAACAGTAAGAAATAAGAATATGTTGAAAGCCGGAATCATTGGTCTTGGTAAAATGGGATTATCACATGCAGCTATCGTAGCTCCGCATAGGGACGTTGACCTGGTGGCGGTTTGCGATACCTCGTCACTGATACTTGACGGAATTAAAAAATTCACCGGGATTAAGGTATATGACGACTACAGGAAGATGATAGATTCTGAGACATTGGATTTTGTCATTGTTGCTACTCCTACTAAGTTTCATTTTCCAATGGTGAAATTTGCTCTGGAAAAGGGTATCCACACCTTTTGTGAAAAACCTTTCAGTCTGTCGATCAAAGAGGGAGAAGAGATGGTATCCCTGGCCGAAAGGAATAACCTGGTAAATCAGGTTGGTTATCACAACCATTTCATTGGAACGTTCAGGGAGCTTAGACGTCTTATTAAAAATGGCATTCTTGGGGACCTGGTTCATTTTACAGGTGAGGCTTACGGTCCTGTTGTTACAAAACCAAAGGGCGGAACATGGAGGTCTGATCCGGGAGAAGGAGGGGGATGCCTTTTCGATTATGCGTCTCATGTGATAAACCTGATACAGGAAATTATTGGCAGACCTGTAAGTGCACAAGGAGCACAACTTAAAAGAATCTATTCCAGGGATGTGGAGGATGCCGTTTACTCTCTCCTTAAACTGGAATCAGGATTGAGCGGGATATTGTCAGTCAACTGGAGCGATGAGACATACAGAAAAATGTCAACCTCAATAACAGTAATCGGCAAGAAGGGAAAAATCATATGCGATGCAACTGAGTTGAAGATATATCTGAAGGAACCCGATTCAACGGAGAAGCTTGATAGGGGTTGGACAATAAAATACATAACTGATTTGGCGATTCCGGTAGATTTCTATTTGCGTGGTGAAGAATACAGTGCTCAAATAGACAATTTTGTGCATCATGTAATTGAGAGAAAGCCAACTGAGATCAATACATTCAGGCAGGCACTGGAAACGGACAGGGTTATGGAGATAATAATGACAGAATCAAAAAGATAGTAATGAAAATGGATAAGGTACTTTTTGGAGATAACCAGTTCTTTGCAGTTAACCATCTTTCTGACGAAAAGTCTAGGGCACAGGCTATCAGGTTCAAGGATGATTCTGCTATAATAAGGGTTCTTGATCAGGCAATTGAGGAGGGTATAAGCACATTCATGTGCACGACCCATGACAGGATCGCCAATATATGCGAGTACATGAGGAACAATCCTGATAAATACCGTGGTTTTAAAATATATCCAGGGATGCCCTATGCACATAAGTATGCAAATGCGGTAACTGAGCTTGGGATAATTGGTACCATAAAACAATATGTTCCTGGTAACATCTTTAGCACCTTTGCAAAAGGTGGAATGGCCTATCTCAGCAAGGACTTCCTGAAGTTAATGGAGATATTAATCGATGCTGAGATGAAGATGTTCAAGGGTATCAGTACTCCGGTCATATTCATCCAAAACGTTATCGTGGATATGATTCTGGGTTTGAAGGCATATGATGCCTTCAAAGCTTTTGATGAATACATAAGAAAGAAGTATAACGCTGAGCCTGGCTATATAACCATGAATATGCCGGCATTGTTGGATGCACTGAATTCAATCGGCATAAATAATCCGATAATTTGTACTTCAATAAACAAGATCGGTTTCAGGATGTCAGGCGGTAGGGAGATATATGAAAAATATCTCCGAGAGAAGGAATTCAGACCTATTGCCATGCAGGTCCTTGCTGCTGGTGCACTCAAACCCAGGGAGGCAATAGAGTATCTCGGAAACTTTCCGAAAATAGAGTCAGTAGTGTTTGGTGCATCTTCAAAAGGACATATCAGGGAGACTAAAGAGCTTATAGAGAAATATTTATGAAGATTGACCACATTTGTTTTGCGGTAAAGAATATCAGTGAGGGAGTTTCCTACTGGGAGAGCGTGTTTGGTTACAGGCAAATGACAGAGGTTATAATCAACTCCCTGCAGAAAGTGAAGGTTACCTTTCTATGTAAGGAGGAAAGCCTGGTGGTCAAATTGATTGAGCCTCTGCCTGACAATAAGTCACTGGTCAACTTCGTGAACAGGGGAGGAGGATTCCATCATCTTTGCTTCAGGGTTGAAGAAATGGATAAGACAATAAGTGAATTGAAGGGAAAAGGATTGCTTATGCTTGTTCCTCCACAACCGGGAGAGGCATTCAACAATCATCATATAGCATTCATGCTTGCAAAATATGGAACAAACATAGAGTTAATTGATACTGACGAAAAAGCCGGAATGATAATCTGAACAGAAATATGGTAAAAGAAAGATCTTTAATAAGATATCTGAAGGAGTTGTTATTTGTAAATAAGAGAATAGTAATTTACGTTGCTCTATCGCTTACTATCATATTACTATCATATGTGTTGTATCTGATCCTGAAAGAGGAAACAGTTATTAAACTGGGTAGAGAAGATGGATTATTTGAATATCTGACATCCCTGGCATTTCTAATAACTTCAATATTCTTTATGATTATCTTTTTCCGTAGGAAAAAACTCATTCATTTAGTTTTTTCGCTGATTTTTTTTATTGGTATGGGAGAAGAAATCAGCTGGGGTCAGCGAATCATAAAGTTTCAATCTCCGGAATACTTCAAGGAGAATAATATTCAAAGTGAATTTAATATTCATAATCTGAAGATATTTGACTCACAGGAGGAAGGTGGTAATTACAAGAAGGGTATTAGTTATATTCTTTCCATGAACTTCCTATACAAGTTATTCTGGTTTGTTTATGGAATAATGTTGCCAATTGTCTATGTATTTTCACGTTTTGTAAAGAAAATCATTGACAGCATTGATTTGTTGGTTCCTCCATTTGTTTTGGGACTATTTTTTATTATTAATTGGACAATCTGGAAGATAATTGGATCACTCTTTGTGTCGGAGGATGCGTCAGTTTTTTATTATTATGCCGGTGTAGAAATTAATGAATTTGGCTCCGCAATAGTTTTCGTTATGATATCAGCTTATTTTCTTCAGACATTCAGAGCACCTGTTGCAAGCGTCACTCGAATACAATAATCCCCGCACAAATTACCCATGAGTAACAATAACTTACAATGAACAGTCTGATAGCATCTGACCTTTTTCGACACTTTGGTTTTAAGGGAACGAAAGGGTTTATTAAGGGATTGACATATCCGGGATTCCGTTATACTTATTTTTTCAGGAAGGTTTCAGAGCACTCTGGATCATCCTTTTGTTCATTGGTTTATAGGATGTTCTTAAGAAGATATCGTTTTAAATACGGCTTCGAGATAAATCCTGATGCAAAGATCGGGAAGGGTTTTTATCTTACCAGTCATTGCAGCCCGGTAATCATAGGCCCAATTAAAATGGGAAGCAACTGTAATGTAAGTCATTGTGTCACTATCGGACGAGGTATAGCAGGGGAAAGAAAAGGAAGACCAACAATCGGAGATAATGTTTGGATTGGACCAGGATCAATTATTGTGGGGAAAATCATAATTGGTAATGATGTCTTAATTGCTCCAAACACATTTGTGAATTTTGATGTCCCGGATCATTCAATTGTAATAGGGAGTCCGGGCAAAATTATAGCAAAGGAAAACCCAACAAAAGATTATATTAATTTTAAAGTATAGCTGAAAAACGATGGTAAAGCCTGCCGAAAGAGAAAAGGCGTCGATGTTACGTCTTTTAATGGAGATTATAAAAGATCCGGACAGAAAATCTCTTTTGACGATAACTAAGGATCTTTTCTCCCTGGGTATATATTATCGTCAATTCCCTCGTCACTACTTTTCCAGATACTTATTCAAAAAAGGCAAATCAAATATTAAAGATTATTTTCCGGATGATTTTTTATATTATGGAATTAAGCCTCTTTTAAACGATAAGGAATGGAGAGATGTATTAGAGAATAAACTGTTCTTTCATCTATATTATAGTCAGCTTAATGTCCCCATGCCTAGGGTGCTAATGCATAATAGTAAAACAGTTTATATCTGTGACGGAAAGCCTACTGAGGTCTCAAACTATGAGGAATTTGTTCTTCTGCTAAATGGGTTATTTGAAAGAGAGCCTACCCTTGACTCTATGATAATAAAGAAGATTTACTGGAGTTTTGGAGGAGATAAAGTATATAAAATAAGCCGCTCTCAAGTCTCAAATAACAGATCATTATTAACCGAGTTATATTCAGAAGTCAAGAAATCAGGATTTCTTTTTCAGGAAACCGTTATCCAGCATGCTGCGCTAAGCAAACTCAATCCTTTCAGCTTAAACACCATCAGATTTGATACTTTCATTGATAAGGATGGTAGAGTAGACGTAATATCGGGTTATATCAGGATGAGTATTAATAAGAATTATGTTGATAATATATGTTTAGGAGGCTGTCAGGTGGGCATAGATCTGAGAACAGGAAGACTTAAGAAAGAGGGGTATTCGACCTTGAGCTATTATGGTGTGAGGATCCTCAAATCTCATCCGGTAACTGAAACTATTTTTGAGGAAGTTGTAATTCCATATTTCGACGAAGCTAAAGAGCTGGTGCTTGAGGCTGCCAGCCTGATACCGGGGTTACGTATAGTTGGTTGGGATGTGGCAATAAGTGAGTCCGGTCCGATCTTGATAGAGGGTAATTCTGATTATTCTATAACAGGCAATGATCTTTCAGAAGGAGGTTACCGAACCAATCCGGTTTTCAGAAAAGTTCTTGATGAAGTCAAGGATTTGCGATCCTCAAGATATAAATACCCTTGGTTATAAATGACTGAAGTTTCGCAAGTAAGAAAAAGTTAAGAAATGTCATAAAAAGAAGCACTGGGAGTTTTCAGATATCTCTGAAAATCAGTATATTTAAAGTGACAAAACAAAAAATAACTGATCCCAATGCTTAATAATAAAGGTACAAACATTTTCTCTGAGATTAATAGT
>Ga0208040_1000929_pt1 | contig 31470 bp, 18 predicted proteins | sample AD_UKC083_MetaG_FD_184431 | JGI IMG/M metagenome (GOLD analysis project Ga0208040, IMG submission 184431) | Active sludge microbial communities of municipal wastewater-treating anaerobic digesters from USA - AD_UKC083_MetaG (SPAdes) (version 2) | ecosystem: Engineered > Bioreactor > Anaerobic >...
GGTATAGCAACTCCTTTTATTGCACACTGGCCTAATAAAATTAAGTCTATGAAAGGTAAATTCACAGACACACCCGGACATTTGCTAAACATCATGCCTACCATACTTGAGGCGACAGGTGCATCCTATCCACACATCTACGATGGGCATACAATTCAACCTCTTGAAGGTCACAGCCTTATGAAAACTTTCTTAACAGGAGAGCAAGAAACTCCGGAATATCAATATTTTGAACATTCGTACAATTGCGCTGTTATCAAAGGTGAATGGAAAGCAATCTCCAGAATTGGTACCGGACGATGGGAGTTATATAATCTTAAAAATGACAGAAATGAATTACACAATGTAGCCGATGAGCACCACGAATTATTGATTGACATGATCAATCATTGGAATGCCTGGGCAGAACGTTGCCATGTAACGAATAAAGGACAAAGAAGTAAAAACAGTTATGATTAATGTTTTGTTTCAACTAAAAAAGAAAATTAAATCTTAAAAAAATGTCAAACAAATTATTGAATAGTTCACTACTGCTAACAACATTTGCTTTGCCATTTGCAGTTCAGGCTGAAAAGTCGCAGCCCAATATGGTCTTATTCATATCAGATGATTTGACTTATTTTGATTTAGGTCCTTACGGAAGCAAAGATGCTAAAACTCCTAATCTTGATCAATTTGCAGAGGAAGGGATGCTTTTCACGCATATGTACCAGGCAGCACCCATGAGTTCGCCCACACGCCATAATTTATATACGGGATTATGGCCTATGAATTCCGGTGCTTATCCCAATCATTCCATGGCTGATGTAGGTACAAACAGCATTGTTCAACATTTGGCTCCGGCAGGCTACAGGGTGGCTTTAGTCGGCAAATCTCATGTACATCCTGAGTCCGTTTTTCCTTTTGAGTATTTTCCTTCCTTAAAAAATGAGGTAATAGATTATGAGGCAATTAACAATTTTATTGCTTCTTGCAAAGAGACAAACACTCCTTACTGTATGTTTATTGCATCTAATCAGCCCCATACACCCTGGAATAAGGGAGACGCATCTCAATTTAACCCCAAAACTTTGACTTTGCCTCCTTATTATGTGGATACTGAAAATCTGAGAAAAGATTTTTGCAGATACCTGGCAGAGATAAATTATATGGACAATGAATTTGGTACTGTATTGAAAATTTTAAACAAACAAAACCAGCGGGACAATACGGTTGTGGTTTATTTAAGCGAACAAGGAAATAGCCTTCCTTTTGCCAAGTGGACATGCTATGATGCCGGAGTACATTCAGCTTGCATTGTGCGCTGGCCCGATAAAATTCAAGCAAAGTCTGTTTCGGATGCCATGGTTGAATATGTAGATATTGTGCCTACTTTTCTGGATTTGGCTAATACAAAACCTATTTCTAAATTGGATGGTAAAAGTTTTTTGCCCGTCCTGTTAGGGAAAAAATCAAAGCATAAGAACTATACATTTTCTCAACAAACTTCACGTGGCATATATTCCGGCGGTCCGTATTATGGCATCAGATCAGTTGCTGATAAGAAATTTAGATATATCATAAATCTTACACCTGAAGCAACTTTCAAAAATACTGAAGTGAATGGCAGAAACTTTAAAGAATGGCTACAATTAGCTGAAACGGACGCTAAAGCAAAAGAGTTGACTTACAGATATCAGCATCGCCCCGGTCAAGAACTCTATGATCTTGAAAAAGACCCTTTTTGCATGACCAATATTGCTTATGACCCAACTTATGCTAAAGTTGTAAAAAAAATGGACAAAATCTTGAAGAAATGGATGAAGTCTTGCGGAGACAAAGGCCAGGAAACTGAAATGGAGGCATTCAAACATATGCCATCCCGATTAAAAGATTACAAACCCGGTAATAACTAAAAATACACTATTTCTTATTTTAATGTTTAACAAATTTTAAAAATTTCATTATGAAAAAAATTATTTTACCCATTTTTATGATGTTGTGCATGTTTTCATTCAGTAATGCTCAAGAGTTGGTGTTTCATTTTACTTTTGATGATAAATTAACGGATGAATCAACGCATGCATTTGAATTAACGCCCAGACCGGCGGAAGAGGGTGTGTATGAGGGAACAATACCAACCTATGAGGAAGGAAAGTATGGAAAGGCCATAGTTTTAAACGGTACCGGAGATTGGTATGACTTCAATTGGCGTACTAAGGGAGATAATACTGCACCAGTTCTCGTAAACTTTAATACCGAACCCGTTACTGCTTGTGCCTGGATTTACAACACCTTATTAGATGAGAATTTTAAATTCAATGACACCGGTCTTGCTGAACAACAAATCATTCATATCCGTGATGCACGAGTTGTTTTACATATAGGCTTCAATGATACTACATCCACTGTAGGTTCTTGGTTGAGTGGAGCAAAAGTTAATCCTACACATGATCCGAATAATCCTTTTCTTATTAAAAGAAATGAATGGCAGCATGTGGCTGTAGTTAGTGATCCGACAACCACTCCCAGGACTCATGCTTTTTATGTGGATGGAGTCAAAGTGGGAGAAACCCTCGAAGTTAGTGCTACTGGTTGGACAGGTTACGGATATGGATTCCGTATCGGAGCTCATCGAATAGATGGTCAATCTTTATTTACCGGGAAATTGGATGATGTAGCTCTTTTTAAAGGAGTTTTAACTCAGGAGCAAATTCAGCAAGTGGTGAATGGTAATTTTGGCATTAGCTCTGTGAAAAATGTTTATGCTGACCAATTCACAGTATTTCCCAATCCTGCAAAAGATCATATTCAATTGGCAGGAGTTGAGAATGTTTCCCAACTTGCTTTGTTTTCTTTAGATGGTCGGATAGTGCTTACTAGTTCTTCGAAAGATTTTATGGACATTAGCTCTGTTGCTTCGGGTAATTATTTTGTAAGAGCCACCTTAAATGATGGCAATCATGTTTACAAAAAAGTAATTGTTATTAAATAAATTCGTCTTTGACAGGCTATATTTCAACAATCTTGTTGATAAAAGGTTCAATCATCAACGAGGTTGTTGGATTTAAAAACATACTATTTCTTATTTTAATGCTTAACAAATAAAAAATGTCATTATGAAACGAACATGAAGAACTAATTAAATCAATTATTCCACCCAAGTGGATGATTAAATTAATTCATTGAGAGTTCCATACGACAACTAAAAAATAATAATTAAACATATGAAACAGCAATTCTACAATTTAGTTTTACCGGCAATGATTCTTTGTTTGCCAATGATTTCTTTAAACGCGCAGGTTGGAACACCAATTTCGACCTATGAAGAGTTTAATACGCTGATCAGGGCTGATTTAACAGCTTCTTATTATTTGACAAATGACATTGTAATTCCGGAGGACACGGAATGGTTGCCGTTCGCGAAGCCAGTGGATTGGGATGGAAAAACCAATTCGCTTGGACACTTCTCCGGAACGCTGGATGGAAGAGGTCATTCAATTAAAAATCTGAAGATCACGACAGGGAGCGATTTTTCAGGTCTTTTTGCAAGATTAACTGGAACTGTCAAAAATCTCGGGCTTGAGAATGTGGATATAACCGGTGGATTTCCAACAGGAGGGCTATCCGGAACAATATATGGTGTAACTACTACCTACAATCCGTCTGTTGTAATTGAAAATGTGTTTGTAACAGGTTCGGTAAAAGGTACAACCGAAGTCGGTGGTATCGCGGGTCGAAATAATAGTAATATGTTGAACACCATCAGGAATTGTTATGTAAATGTCACCGTTGAGGCAACAGATACCACGGGAGCCTGGGCTGGTGGTATTGTAGGCTGTTCAAATACCGGAAGGAGATTAAATTTTAACAAAGTATATTCAGCTGGTACGGTGAAAACCACTAATAAAGATTCGTTGAATTGTGCCGGAGGTATTCTTGGCTTCATTAACAATAATCAATCAGCCACCATAATTAAGTTTGATTCGACAGTTGTAGCACTGGACACATTATCTGGGGGAACAAATGGCATCATCCTTCATAGGGGAAACTTAGTTCTTGGTACAGTAACGTTGAATGATAATTATGCCAGAAATGACCTTGGTATTACTGAAACGACCGACGGAACCTTGGTAGATCCATCGGTGGTTTTGAGTCAAAATTTGTATGAAACTACCTTGGGATGGAATTTTGTAGATTTATGGGAGATGGAAGATGGTGTAAGTTATCCGACACTATCGTGGAATTATCTCATCTCAGGTGTTAATCAATCCGAAGACAAACAAAACTGGAGTGTTCAGTCATCAAACATGGGAATTACGGTGTCTGCCAACGAAAATTTGTCTCTTTCAGTTTTTGAAATAACCGGTAGATTAATTTATAACGCAAACATAAGTGGTCAGGTTAATATACCTCTTAATAAAGGCATTTACCTTGTTAAAGCAATAGATGGTGGAAATGAATCAAGTTGTAAAGTATTTGTTCAATAAAAAATTTAAAAATTACGACAGGGAGTAATATGTCCGGCCTTTTCTCGAGAATCGTTGACTGCACAATTAAGAATCTTGGGATTGAAAATGTGAATATAACCGGTGGTGTCGGGACTGGCGGATTAGCCGGGATCATGTTTGGTGCGGTACAACATATAATCCATCTGTAACAATAGAAAATGTTTTCGTCATTTATCAAGGAATAATACTCAAAAAATATATTATGAAACGAACATGAACTAAAAAATAATATTTAAACGCATGAAAACATTAGATTATTTATCCTTATTGTTACCTGGTTTGCCGTTATTTTCTGTTTCCGGAGCTCCCAATGTTGATGCTGACCAGAGACCCAATATTGTTGTGTTTATCGCAGATGACCTTGGAACAAATGAATTAAGTTGTTATGGAGGGAAAAACGTTCAAACACCCAATATCGACAGAATTGCCAACGAAGGAATACTGCTGACAAATAATTATGCATCAGCATCAATGAGCGTTCCTATCCGTGCATCACTTTATACTGGGTTATACCCGGCCAGGCATGGTTCATATCAAAATCATAAGACTTCGTATCCTCACATTAAAAGTGTAACGCATTATCTGCCTGAGTCAGGGTATAGAGTCGGACGAACAGGGAAGACACATACAACACCGGAATCTGTTTTTTCTTTTGAGGAAATTCCCGGTTTCGAGGTGAATTGTGTGTCGAATACCGCTCCTTATTCTACGGATGGTATATTAGAATATATTAAGCGTGATGAACAACCTTTTTGCCTTTATGTCTGTAGCACTCATCCACATGTACCCTGGACATGGGGGAATCGGGATGGACTTGACCCGGAAAAAGTAATACTGCCACCTAATATTGTCGATAACAAGGAAACCCGGGTTTTGTTCCGTGATTATCTGGCTGAAATCAGAGCCCTGGATGAAGAAGTCGGAGCGGTGCTAAAAGTGTTGGAAGAAACCGGCAAACTGGATAATACCCTGGTGATTTTTCTTGGAGAGCAGGGGCCTCAACTTCCATTCGGGAAGTGGACTTGTTATCGTTATGGTCAGAATAGCGCATGTATAGCCCGTTATCCGCGTAAAATAAAAGCAGGTACCACCAGTGATGCGCTGGTACAATACGAAGATATATTGCCAACACTTATTGAATTTATAGGAGCCGAACCATTGTCTGACATAGATGGCAAAAGTTTTTTGCAGGTATTATATGGTAAACAAAAGAATCATAGAAAATGGACTTACGGAATTCATAATAATATTCCCGAAGGGACGGCTTATCCTATTCGCAGTATTCAGGATAAGAGATATAAATTGATTGTTAATCTTACTCCGGAAGCAAAGTATTTCGAGAAACACCTGATGAATGTTAACAACAGGCGCCAGGTTTGGGCAAGCTGGCTTGAAAGTGCTGCTGTTGATGAAAAGGCAAAATGGTTAACCGACAGATATGTTAACCGACCCGAAATAGAGTTGTACGATTTGAAGAATGATCCATGGGAACTGAATAATCTGGCAGGCATGAAAAAATATGCGAAGAGAATATCTGCAATGAAAACAGAACTGGAAAAATGGATGACGCAACAAGGAGACAAAGGTGTTGCAATGGATGTTGGTTTTAAGAATAAATAACACAACGTGTTGATTTCGAATAATATTAAAATGTGTAGATTTTAAATTTCTGAATTATAATATCTTATTTATTAATCTTTTAAATTCACTGTTATGATGAGAAAAATTTTTATTTTTATTATGATGAGTATGATAGTTAGTAACTCATTCTCACAAGAACTTTTATTCAGAGCAACTTTTGATGAAAAACTTACAGATGAAGTAGGTCCTTATCAAATTACCCCCAAAGCAGATTTAGTCCCTACTTATGTTGATGGGAAATATGGGAAAGCAATTTCTCTTAACGGGGCTAATATTGAATACTATGATGTAAATACCACTTTAACGGCTGGAATTGACCCAAAAACAAATGCAATGACTTATGCAGCATGGATTTACAGTACTATTACGGATGCACAAAGAGATTCTGCAGTAGCCGCCGGGACTTCAGGACTTGCCGAGCAACAAATCATCCACTTCCTTGGTACTGGAAATACAAGGGTTGTATTACATACAGTATTTAATGATGTAACATCCAATATTGCTACCTGGGGAGCTACCGGAGCTTCAATACAGTCAACAGCATCTAATTGCATTGCAAGAAATGAATGGCAGCATGTTGCCATTGTAACTGATCCAACAGCTAAAACTGTTACCTTTTACGTGAATGGTGCCCAGGTGGGAGATGTCATTACAGTAGAAGAATTTAAACTGGTGGCACCGGGGAATGGTATTTACAGAATAGGTGCACATAAATTGGGTGATCGCTCAGGTTTCTTTGGCTATTTGGATGAAGTTTGCATGTTTAGTGGGGCACTTAGTGTAGAGCAGATTCAGAAGGTTATGGCGAATAATTATGATCTTGCTGCTGTAAGGCCGGTTTTGTCGGATGATGTGCGTATCTTGTCTAATCCGGTGAAAGATGTAATAACACTTGAGGGAGTTGATAATGTAAAACAACTTACCTTGTTGACACTTGATGGCAGAAATGTATTGAAGAGCAACAGGACAAATACCCTTGAATTACCGGGTGTTTCTTCGGGGAATTATCTTTTGAAAGTTGAACTGACCGATGGTACACTTGGATTCAGGAAAGTTAGCGTAATTAAATAATCCATTTGAACTAAAAGTATTTAATATTACCAATAGAACAATCTTGTAGAAGCTTATTTCTGCAAGATTGTTTCTGTGAAGTTTTGTTAGCGCGTTAGAAATCCGGGGACCGTGGAATATCTTGTGGTATGATAAGAATTGCTGATTATACGACATAAAGTTAAACAACACGATAACAACCGTGAAAATATATAAGAACAGAATAATCGCAAAAAATGTCAATACAAGTAAATCTAAAAACAATTTCTCATTATGCAGGATGTTTACTTACACTTGCTTCTACAGGTTTTGTAAATGCTGAAGAAACCAAACCTAATGTCGTCCTGATTTTGATTGATGATTCAGGTTGGTCTGATCTTGGATGTTATGGAAGCGAGATTCATACACCAACCATTGACAGTTTAGCATACAATGGTTTAAGATATCGTCAGTTTTACAATGCTGCACGTTCATCCCCTACCAGATGTGCTATCCTGACGGGTTTATATACACAGCAGGTTGCTGTAGATCCCGGAGCCTCTCTCCCCAATTTAAGGAATGACAATAATGTTACCATAGCAGAACTTCTTGGGAGTAATGGTTACAGGACATTTTTGACAGGTAAATGGCACCTGGGAGGTGAAAACAATCAACGAGGTCCTTTGAGTCGTGGCTTTCAGAATGTTTTTTATTTTGGTGGTGCAGCTGTCAAAAGTTTTTGGGATAGTAGCCTATATACTTTTAAATCTGAAAATAACGAAATACTGCCCATAAATTATGGGAATGATCAATTTTATCAAACAGACGCCATTGGAGATTATTCCGTCAAATTTATTAATCATCACTTCTCCAAAGCTGACGGCAAGCCTTTTTTCCTTTATATGGCTTTTGGCGCAGGCCATTGGCCCCTCAGTGCCCCTGAAGAAGTCGTTAATAAATATACCGACATTGCAGACCAAAATCCTACAGATGAGGATTATTTCAACTATGAAGTTGGCTGGGACAGTACACGCGTGTACAGATTTAACCGACAGAAAGAGTTAGGTGTAATCAATGAACATTACGAATTATCACCCAGAAGTGATGCAATTCAACCCAGACTTACTCAAGTTCCGGCCTGGGAAACATTGGAAACAAAACGCCAAAACGACCTGGCAAGAAGAATGGCTGTGTATGGCGCCATGATTCATAAAATTGACGATAATGTAAAAAAGGTTGTGGATTTACTGAAAAACAAAAATCAGTTAGATAACACTTTGATCATTTTTGTGTCCGATAATGGTGGTAATTATGAAAACCATGTTTTTGGAAATCCAAATGCAAGAGCATATGATGATTTATTTACCATGGGCCAACCTGATGATCCTACATCTTTTCCACGCTTAGATCTGGGAGGTGGCTGGGCCAATGTGTGCAATACCCCACTCAGATTGTATAAACATTTCACACATGAAGGTGGCATTCGAACGCCCGGCATATTTTTTTATCCCAACGGCATATCCAATCCGGGTACCTGGGTTGAACAACCGGCTCATATCATTGATGTAATGGCTACTGTTGTTGATGTTACCGGAGTTGAATATCCTGAAACTTTTAATGCTCATCCTGTTTTACCATTGGAAGGAAAAAGTTTAGTTCCACATTTTCAGGGTGGAGAAATCTCAGACAGACAACTTTTTGTAGAACATGAAAATAACCGTGCACTTTATGATGGTGACTATAAATTAGTAACTAAAAATTTTGCTTGGTTTGATGGCAGTTCTCCGGCTCATGAAATAGAACTGTATAATTTAAAGGAAGATCCGGTAGAATTGTATAATATTGCAGACAACCATCCCGAATTGGTTGCATCTATGATTGATGATTGGAATGCCAAGGCTACACAATTTGGGGTTCCGAGCGAAAGACTGATAAAAAAACCTGTTCATGTAGATCCCGAACTTGTATTTCATTTTTCATTCGACAACAAACTGACGGACGAGTCAGCTCACAACTACCAGCTTGTTATTGGAAATAATACTACTGTCAAGTATGTGGATGGCAAATATGGGCAGGCAGTACAATTGAATGGTTCCGGTGATTATTATGATTTACCGGAAGAAAACTTGCTAAATCCTGCTGAACTACCGCTAACAGCTTGTGCCTGGGTATATAACAATCAACCTCAGGCAGACTGGAACCTAACAGGTGGCGGTATAGATGAAGAACAGGTTTTGCATCAGTTGAACGGACGGGTGGTTCTTCATCACATTGTAAGTAGCAACGAATCCAATATTGGATCGTGGCTTGGAGGCGCACAGTATAAGTCAACTGTTTCTAATTGCTTTATTCTCAATGAATGGCAACATATAGCTGTTGTTTCTGATCCACAGAAACTGACAAATATTTTTTATGTAAACGGTGTGCAAGTGGGTGATACTGTCCATGTAAGCTCTGCATTCACTCCATCGAATGGCGGTTTCAGGATTGGAGCACATAAAAACTTAGGAAGCTATTGGCATGGTATGTTAGATGAAGTATGTTTATTTAAAGGCACTTTGAATGGTGACCAAATTCAGGCAATCATGAATGATGATTTTAATTTTCTTTCATCAATACAAACTGTTGATAAGAATAAAATCAGCATATACCCGAATCCAATAAAAGACATTCTTTATATAAACGAACGTGAAAATATTAAAGCCATCTCTATTTTTTCTATGAATGGAACAAAAGTAATGTTTAATGCCACATTCAATGATTGTATTGACATCTCATCCTTGAAACCCGGATGTTATATATCAAAGATTGAAACAACATCAGACGAAGTGCATTATAAAAAAATTATAAAGGAATAAGTCAAATCAATGGATACATTGAAAGATTATGCCCATGATAAAGAAAGATTTGCAGCCCCCTTTGAATGCAAAATGAATGAATATCTTTTAATTTAAAAACAATAATCCATGCGAAAATCTTTTTTATTTATTATTTGCCTGTTTACCTTAGGCATACTGAACGCACAAAAAAGTATTCCTATTTCAACTTTTGAAGATTTAAATACCTTATTGCGCAATAATCTCTTTAGTGATTTTTATTTAACCAATGACATTATTATACCTGAAGGAACAGAATGGTTACCCATAGGCAAACCTGCTGACTGGGATGGGAATCCCTCTTCACTCCTGAATTTTTCAGGCAAGTTAGATGGAAAAGGATTTTCTATTAAAAATCTAAAGATTACAACCGGAAGTGATTTTTCCGGTTTGTTTGCACGACTAATAGACCCTTGTGTAATCAAGAATCTTGGTCTCGAAAATGTAGATATTTTGGGAGGAAATCCAACCGGTGCCTTATCCGGGACCATGTTTGGTGATTTTCGTTCCGATTTTGAAGATGCGGTTACCATTGAAAATGTTTTCGTAACAGGAGTTATTAAAGGTTCAACACAAGTAGGCGGAATTGTTGGAAGGAACAACAACAATCCTAAAAATACTATCAGGAATTGTTATGTAAACGTACAGGTTGAGGCAACAGCATCCATCGATGCCTTTGCCGGTGGAATTGTGGGATGCCTTAATACCGGTCGCCGCCTTAATATCAATCGGGTGTATGTTTGTGGAAATATCCGGGCAAATACGGCAGCTTCAAAAAGCTATGCCGGCGGCATAGTGGGCTATGTAAACAATAACAACAGCGCAACCATTTTGGAAATAACTGAAAGTTGTGTATTGGCAAGCGCAATCGAAGGTTTAAATACAGGCTTATTATATAATATTCCTCAAAATTTTGCCGGTACCGTTAATTCCACTACAAATTACGCATTAGAAGGGTTATCAGGTAATAATAGCGAAGTCGGACGCCTGAACATGAATGAATGTACAAAAGCATTCTTTCAACAAGAATTACACTGGGATTTTGATAAAATCTGGGAAATGACAGAATCAGATAATCTTCCGGTCTTTTCATGGAAAAATGTTCAGGAAGAAAATGAAAATGAAGAAAACGATAAATTCAGATATTATGGATTTAAACTACTCGACTTCTTGAATGAAAGATATTATAAGAGGGATACCGAATTATATGTTGAAACAGTAAAGAGCCAAACCTTGGAAAAAGGTGACAATGCTTTTCTTTGGCCTGCAGCACACATTATTCGTGCGCTAAGCTGGGGAGCATTACTTGATGAAAAGTATAAACCAAGATTGGCTTCTTTTGTGAATAAAATAGATTGGTACAAGAATGGACCGGGATATGGAGCAATCAGAAATGGTCAGCGTTTTTTTGATGATAACGGATTGATTTCTTATGCAATTATGCTGGCATATGAAAAACATTTTAGTGATGATCAGACTGTTTTAGATAAAGCATTGTTTGCTGCTAATTATTGTTTGAGTTATAAAGATGAATTCTGGGGATTACCTCAAACTGAAACGAATCTTAATGAAGGAATATTTTATTTAGGTCCTGTTAATCCCATGGCAAGTGCTTTTGCCATGCTTTATACAATTTCTCAGAAACAAGAAGATTTGGATATTGCCACAACTTATTATGATGTACTGACCGATGGATTAAAAGACTTAACCTATCCGAAAACTCCGTTGATTTATCGGAGTGGATCCAAGTACACTGATGGAGTATGGACTGGTAACACTGCCGGTCCCAGAGCTGCCAATACCTGTGGGGTAGCCATTCTTGGTGTTCGTTTATATGCGATTACAGGAGATGTTAAGTATTTGAATGAAGCCCGTGCAATGACAGATGCCGTTCTTAACAGATGGTATACAAAAAGTGGTGGTTTTTCTGAAATATCTATGTGGGGAGGTAATGCTGTCATTGATTTGTTATGTGAATTATATGAATATGATCCGAATCAAAAATGGTACGATGCAGCGGTTGATATTGTCAATTATTTGATTGATAAAGGACGTGATAAAAGTGGATTTTATCCGACAGGCAGTCAACCTGATCATGGAAACTGGAGTAAAGATCGTTCGAACTTAGATCCTCCGGAAGAAATAACGGTAATGTCACAGGCTTGTGCTGCTAATGCTATACTTCGTTTAGCCTGTTTACAGGACAAGATGGCAAGTGGGTATGATGAAACCTGGGTAAAAAAATCTTTTAAAATTTATCCAAATCCTGCAAAAGAATATATTTATGTTGACGACACCGTAGATATGCCGACAATTGAAATCTACAACTTATCCGGTGAGAGATTACTGTCTGCTGCAGGCAATAGACTTAATATCTCTGATTTAAGCAAAGGAGCTTATATTGTAAAAGTTATAATCAATCACACGACATATCAGTCTAAATTGATTAAAAATTGAGACTAAGGATTTTCTCCTATTACATTAAAAGCAATTTTTTGGAGTGGGCTTAACTATTTAAAATAAACAACAATGAGAAAAATATTTTATTTATTCATTTTGATTGCATGCGCATTTCAAAGCTATGTTCACGCTGAAACTAAAGAAAAATTAGAAGCAATTAAGAACCATTCAGTTGCTGTGCATATCACAGATGGCTGGATTCGTGATCCGTATATAGTTTTAGGTCCCGATAATTATTATTATTTAACCGGTACTACCCCTCTTGAAAATGATGAAAGGGAACAATCAGATTATCACAACACCGGACTTGGTAAAACAAGTGTTGTCGGTTATAAATTAAGAGTATGGAAAAGTACCGATTTAGTAAATTGGGAGTATCTGGGAGCCCCTTATTCGGTTAAGGATACTCCACATTTTACAGACAAACAAGATGAAGTAGATTGGTCACAGCAACGTCTTTGGGCACCGGAATTACATTGGACTGGCGACAAGTGGGTTTTGGTACATTGTCCCTCAGCTGTAAGTTCTTTAGCGCTAACTGAAGGTTTAGAAATAAAAGGTCCCTGGGAACATCCAAATCCCGAAGCTTTTATAAAAAAGCATGATCCATCAATTTTTATTGATGATGACGGGCAACCCTATTTACTATGGGGATACCACGGTTTTTTCATCAGAGCACTAAAAAAAGATTTTAGTGATTTTGCAGGACCTCGTATTGAAGTAGATCCTTCGGACAGAATAATTGGACATGAAGGCACAACCATGAAAAAAATAGGTAACAAATATGTATATATTGGAACAGCATGGTCTACTGATACGGGCAGAAAAGGATCCTATAATTTATATTATTGTACAGGAGATAATCCTACAGGCCCTTTTTCAGAAAGAAGATTCTTAGGCAGATTTTTAGGACATGGTACTCTTTTTCAGGATAAAGAGGGAAAATGGTGGTGTACAGCCTTCTACAATGCTAATGTTCCAACCCTGGAAAGTGAAGGCATACAAACCAGAGATCTAAGTGAAACTGCGCAAACAATTAATAAGCAGGGAACAACAATCGTCCCTTTGGAAGTTAAAATAATGAATGATGGTGACGTGTTCATCAATGCCAAGGATCCAAGATACGCTGTTCCAGGACCGGATGAAACACAAAAATTTGATTTAAACCCCATTTAAATTTATGGCGGTGTCTCATAACAAATATTCAACTAAAAAATAGTAAGATGTCTGAAGGGAAGTAATTGAAAACAAATAAGAGTATCGATCGTATGAAACATAATTTTTTTTCCGCAGCTCTTTTAAGTATTCCTTTTGTGGCGGGAACTGCTATCAGTCAGCAGGACGAACGTCCAAATATAATAGTAGTTATTGCAGATGATCTGGGGACCAACGAGTTGAGTTGTTATGGAGGTCAGAATTTACAAACAACCAATATAGACCGTTTAGCCAAAGAAGGAATACTACTTACGAATAATTATGCTTCTACAGCCATGAGTGTGCCTGTTCGCGCCTCCATGTATACAGGTTTGTACCCGGCACGTCATGGCTCATATCAAAATCATAAAAAAACAAATACTGACGTCAAAAGTATTACCCATTATATGCCCTTAGCCGGATATAGAATTGCACGTACCGGTAAGGATCATCCGGGAGGTCAACCTCAGGTGTATAATTTTGAGAAAATCCCAGGATTTACTGTAGGTTGTACTGCATTGAAAGCTCCATATACCACAGATGGTATCGAAAAGTTTATGAGTAATAGCAAGGACCCGTTTTGTTTGTTTGTCTGTAGCATACACCCGCATGCACCATGGTCGTGGGGAAATCCCAGTGAATTTGATCCGGACAAAGTTGTTTTACCACCTAATTGCGTTGATAACAAGCAGATCAGAGAGCTTTTTTGTCATTATTTAGCAGAGATACGTGCATTAGACAATGAAGTAGGATCTGTTTATGCTGCCCTTGAAAAGGTAGGAAAACTTGATAATACGCTGTTTATCTTCCTGGGAGAGCAAGGACCGCGTTTACCTTTTGGTAAATGGACGGCTTATCGGTATGGTCAGCATAGTGCCTTTATTGCGAGGTATCCCCAAAAAATAAAAGCCGGCACTACAAGTGATGCCATTGTTCAGTACGAAGATATTATGCCTACTTTACTGGAGTTTGCAGGAGGAGAAAAAATAAAAGATATTGATGGAATAAGTTGTTTGCCGGTACTGTTTGGCAAGAAAAAAGAACATCGCCAATGGGCATACGGAATACACAATAATATTCCCGAAGGAAGAGCCTACCCTATCCGAAGTATTCAGGATAAAAGATACAAGCTGATCATGAACTTAAAAAGCGAGGTGGATTATCACGAAAAACATTTAATGGATCCTAATGCCAAGGAAAAAGTTTGGGATAGTTTTCTGCAAACTGCTGAAACAGATGAATTTGCTCTGTTCCTTGTAAATCATTATACTAAAAGGCCGGCCATTGAATTCTATGACTTAAAGAAAGATCCTTGGGAACTGAATAACCTTGCCGGAGAAAAAAAATACTTCAAGCGCATACAGAACATGAAAGCGGAATTGTTTAAATGGATGGAGCAGCAGGGAGACACAGGAGCTGATATGGATATTCCCCAAAAATAATATATCCTACTTTCCCCGGTTGTTTTGAACAATATATTCAATATAAATCCCATGAGAACGAATATAAATTTTACATTTTATCAATCAATTGTCCTGAGCAGTGCTTTACTAATTCCATGTGGAAAAGCATATTCAAAAACCGAGAAGCCCAATATTATTTTCATTATAGCTGATGATTTAGGATATGGTGATATTTCGGCATTTAATGAAAACTCAAAGATTCGTACAGAGAACATTGATAAATTGTGTGAAAATGGGATTAAATTTACTGATGCGCACTCCAGCTCTTCAGTAAGTACTCCATCACGATACGGCATACTTACCGGCCGGTATGCTTTCAGAACGCATCTCAAATCTGAAGTCCTGTCCGGGTTTTCTCCTCCATTAATTGATGTTGACAGGAACACCATGGGCACCATGTTGTCAAAACAAGGTTACCATACCGCTTGTATTGGCAAGTGGCATTTGGGATGGGATTGGGCATTTGATGAAAATAAGGAAGTGGATTTTTCCAAACCAATAAAAAACGGACCAACTACGAGAGGCTTTGATTATTTCTACGGAATAGCTGCTTCTTTGGATATGTCTCCTTATGTTTATGTTGAAAATAACAGGGTAACTGCTCTTCCTGACAGAATAGCCAGGAAGTATGATGGTATTTTACTTCAGCGTAAAGGTCCACAAGGTGCTGATTTTGAACATATCGATTGTTTGCCTAATTTTTCAAAACGTGCGCTGGATTACATAGCTGCACAAAGTGATGCAGATGCTCCGTTTTTCTTATATTTACCTTTGACTGCACCACATACTCCTATCCTTCCTACCAAGGAATTTCAAGGTAAATCCGGCTTGTCGCCATATGGTGATTTTGTGTTGATGATTGATAATTTGGTTGGAGAGATAGTTTCAGTTTTAAAAAAGAAAGGTCAATTAGATAATACCATCATTGTATTCACTTCAGATAATGGATGTGCACCTTATGCCGATATCAAGGGTATGGAAAAAGCCGGACATTTCCCAAACTATATTTATCGGGGAGCAAAAGCCGATTTATATGACGGGGGACATCGTTTACCGCTTGTTATGTCATGGGGTAACAAATTCTACAAAAGAGAGGTATCGGATTTATTCTCACTTACAGATTTTTATGCTACTTTTGCTGAGATTACCGGATATAAATTGAAAGACAATGAAGCCGAAGACAGCTTCAGCATTTGGAAGTTTTTAGAGGGAAAAGGAAAATTCAAACGCAAAGATCTTGTTCACCATTCGGTTGATGGTAGTTTCTCCATACGGACTCCGGAATGGAAACTTTTATTCTGTCCTCATTCAGGAGGTTGGAGTTACCCGCGTAAAAATGAAGAAAACATCTCCCGGTTCCCTCCGCATCAACTCTACAATATGACTACTGATGTCATTGAACAACAAAACATCGAAGATCAACATCCTGACTTGATTAAAAAATATAGTCGCATCATGCGTAAATATATTTTGAACGGACGTTCAACACCGGGGAAAAAGCAAAGCAATGAAACAAAAGGAGAATGGGATCAAATCAAATTGTTTATGAAATAAACATGAACTAATTGAATCAAATTCCATACTACATAAATATTAAATTACTCTTTGTATCATGAAAACTATTTTAACAACCAGTTTAACAACTCTTTTATTTTCGAATATTGGATTTGCCCAAGCTTCAGTGTCAAAACCAAATATCATTTTCATTATGGCTGATGATATTGGATACGGAGATATCAGTTGTTATAATCAGGACTCAAAAACATCAACTCCTAATATAGACCAACTTGCACAAGACGGTATGAGATTTACTGATGCTCACTCTGTAGCAGCACTTTCCAGTCCATCCCGCTATGGCTTACTGACAGGTCGTTATAGCTTTAGATCTCGTTTAAAATCGGGAGTTCTGGGTAAGAATGCAGATCCGTTGATTGAAGCTAATCGACTTACTGTTGGTAAATTACTACAACAAAATGGATACAACACTGCTTGTTTTGGCAAATGGCATTTAGGCGTAACCTGGACACGTGACAATGATGGGAATATAGACCTCAGTAAGCAAATAAAAAATGGACCTATAACAAGGGGTTTTGACTATTATTTCGGCATAAACATGAACAATAGTGCCTTTTTTATTGAAAACGACATGGCTGTAGAAGTTCCATCTGTTCCCAAACCACCGGAAATGTACGGTAATGAGGAATTAATATGTGACGGATGGAAATATGAAAATTTACTGCCTACTTTAAGCAACAAAGTTATAGAGTATATTAAAAACCCTGATGAACAATATCGAAATTCGGACAAACCCTTCTTTATTTATTATGCTGCTAATACTGTTCATACACCTATAGCTCCTGTTGATGAGTTCAAAGGTAGCAGTAAGGCTCATTTGTACGGTGACTTTATACAGCAATTTGACTGGGAAATAGGAAGAATATTGGAAACATTAGAGGAGGAAAATATAACTGAAAATACACTGATAATTTTCACAAGTGATAATGGTCCTATGCATTGGGATGGAACCAATATGCAAGGCCCGCTAAATTCAATTTTCAAATATGATCATAATCCCAGTTATATTTTCAGGGGCAAAAAATCTGATATACACGAGGCAGGGCACAGAATACCTTTCATAGTGAGATGGCCTGCCCAAACTCCTAAAAATACAGTTTCTGATGAATTGATCAGTCATGTTGATTTTATGGCTACATGTGCAGCTATCATTGGGGAAAATTTACCTGCCGGTGCCGGTGAAGACAGCCATAATTTTTTACCTGTGTTTAAAGGTGAAAAATTAGAGAAGCCCGTCAGGAATTATTTAATTAATATTTCCGGTGGTGGTAAACTCGCCCTTAGAATGGGAAATTGGAAGTTTATTGAAGCTGGTGGCTCCGGAGGATTTACCGCACCAAAAAGTGATGCTGAAGCTGAAGCGCTGGGATTACCTCCGATTCAATTGTATAATTTAGAAGATGATATTGGTGAAACCATAAACTTACAAGATAAATACCCTGAAAAGCTTGCTGAAATGCGTGCAATTTTAGATTCAATCAGATTTAGTTCCAGTAACAGTGTTGCTAATAATGAAATTTACACGGAAAAATTATCTCAATGATTGGTCAAGTTATGGTAACCTATCATACATTGATCAACAATATTTCAACCATAGGTTTTAAGCCGGGAGTTTATATCATGAAGATTTTACATGAATCCCATAAGCAATGTGCAAAATTTATAGTTAAATAAAATATTTATATGAGAACAAAGCACTATTTATCATATCTGCTTAGCACTATACCAATCATAGGATATGCTGCAGAAACAACACCAGAGAAGCCCAATATAGTAATCATTATTGCTGATGACTTAGGTACGAACGAACTAGGTTGTTATGGCGGTCAGAATTTATTGACTCCTAACATTGACAGATTGTCTCAGGAGGGAATACGTTTAACTAACAACTATGCATCATGTGCGATGAGTGTACCTATCAGAGCCTCGCTTTATACCGGATTATATCCGGTGCGGCACGGTTCATTCCAAAATCACAAGAAGACATATTCCAACATTAAAAGCTCAGCACATTATTTATCAGATTTGGGCTATCGTGTAGGAAGAACAGGCAAGGACCACCCGGTTAACCAACCAAATGTTTACAGCTTTGAAAATATTCCGGGATTTACCGTTGGTTGCACTTCTGCAACAGCAAATTATACAACGAACGGTATAGAAGAGTTTATTAATAGAAATAATGATCAACCGTTTTGTCTTTATGTATGTAGTATTCACCCACATACGCCCTGGACATGGGGAGATGCCGGTAAATTTAATCCAGATAGTGTAATTTTACCTCCAAATTGTGTAGATAACACGAAAACCAGAAATGATTTTTGTAATTATCTGGCAGAAATTCAGGCATTAGACAATGAAGTGGGTTCCGTATTGGAAGTTTTGGAAAACTCCGGACAACTTGACAATACTTTAGTAATTTTTCTGGGTGAACAGGGACCTCAAATGCCTTTTGGCAAATGGACATGTTACAGATATGGACAACACAGTGCATTTTTAGCAAGATATCCTTCTAAAATCACTCCAAACACTACGAGTGATGCCTTGGTACAATACGAAGATATTTTACCCACAATAATAGATTTTGCCGGAGGTAATGAAATTCCGGGATTAGATGGAAAAAGTTGTTTAGGAGTTCTTTTTGGAGAAAAAGAAGAACACCGTGAATGGGCCTATGGCATACACAACAACATCCCTGCTGGAACATCTTATCCAATCAGGAGCATCCAGGATAAACGATACAAACTAATTTTAAATCTCACTCCTGAAGCTGATGTGTATATTACTGCCATGATGAATCCGGATCAACAAAACATGTGGGCTTCATGGCTGACTTCTGCTAAAACTGATAATTTTGCAAAATTTTTAACAGATCGTTTTGTAAATCGACCAGCAGTAGAATTTTATGATATGCAAGAAGATGAGTGGGAACTAAATAATATTGCCAATCGTCCGGAACATGCCGCAAGAATTTCTACAATGAGAGCAGAACTTGAAAAATGGATGGATGAACAAGGAGATCTTGGTCCTTTGATGGATACCGATAAGCCTATTGATCAGCCTCCACTTGCCATTAGCAATGCGGAGGATATTGATACATACATGCGTACTAATTTAGTGGGTAATTTTTTTTTAACGAATGATATAGATTTGTCAGGCATTCAGAACTGGATACCCATTGGTGCAAAAAGCAATGCGGATAATGCTCCGGAATTGTTTCAAGGTATATTCGACGGGAAAGGATATGCAATTAAAAATCTGAAAATTGACTCTGACAATAATTTTAAGGGATTCTTCGGTCGTATTGACAATGCCCTGATAAAAGATGTAGAATTTCTTGATGTTAATATAAGAGGTGGTGCAACAGTTGGAACATTAACGGGAGCCATACGTGCTGAAAGCGTAATAGAAAGGGTCTCCGTTACCGGAAACATAGAAGGCAACACAGAAATTGGTGGTCTTGCCGGTCGTGTAGCAACTGTAAATACAAAAACAGGATATAATACAATAAAAGATTGTTACGTTAACGCCAATATTACAGCCCATGCTGTCAGTAACAATTCAATGGCAGCAGGAATCGTTGCTGTCAGCAAAAATCCCAGCAATGTTAATTACGGAAAAATTGAATTCAGAAACGTTTATGTAGCAGGTAAAATAAAATCTGCGTGGACTAACAATGCTGAAAATAGTAATGTAGCAGGTATTATTGCGATCAGCGAAAATCATCCGTATATAAAGATGAATGAGGTCCTTGTTCTCGCTGATGAAATTAGTGCCGGTACACCAAATTTGGTTTATAGTCGAAATGGAATAAACTACAATGATTTTGAGGCTTTCAATAAAATTTATGCACGTTCGGACATTGTATTGAATTATGCTGACAATAACAATCGTGGTCCGGGCGGAGAGATTCCTGATGGTGTTATTCAACTTTCCTCTCTTGAAACTTTTAAAACCCGACAGTTCTATACAGATAATTTGTCGTGGAATTTTGATAACACATGGACAATAAACGAAGGATCACTTCCCGTTTTGAAACGTAAGTCACAAACCAACAGCCAGTTAAACCAAAAAGTCACTGAATATTGTCGCTTATATCCCGGTCTAAATGAGCTTTATATCTATCCGTTATCCGGGATATCAGTTGATATATTTGACATGACAGGCTCAAAAGTATTTATGGCTGAAAACTTAATTGTTCCGCAGACAATACCATTATCAAAAGGTATCTACCTGATACATGTTTACAATGAAAATCAAAAAATGTCCTATAAAGTTATCATTCATTGACACTGTTCAAGCCAATGATGATATCGAAAAACCTAATATAGTAATTATTATAGCTGATGATTTACAGAAAGATGAATGGGAGCTGAATAATTTAATAAATGACCCGCAACATGCTGTCCGTATTGAGTATATGAAATCACAATTGGTTCAGTGGATGGAGCAACAAGGTGACCGCGGCATATTGATGGATGTTGTAAATCCAGAGAACAAACAAAAAGACGTAACCTGAGGCTGTCTCAAAAGTAAATATTTAACCAAAAACCCGCAAGGTGTCTTAGAAGTGTTCAAATGCAAGGCGCTGAGATTGAGGGCGAAGGAGCATACTGAAGTATGTGACTGAGCCCGAATATCGAAAGTAACGCAGCAATTGAGCGCTTATGAGACGCCGCCAAGTCATCATAAGAGTCTTTCTCTTGAAAAAACTTTTTGAAATATTGCGTAATTCATTTGTATTTTAGTATCTTAGCAACCATATTAAAAACCCGTGAATATGATTGGATACATTTAACGATATGGAAGTTGACTGCCAATAATGCTTTAAAAATGTTGTTTTAATAACTTAAAATGCGATTGTAATGAATTATGGTTTTGTTCGTGTTGCTGCAGCAGTACCCGTAGTAAAAATTGCAGATTGTTCGTTCAACAGTTTGCAGGTTTCCCTATTGATGGAACAGGCGGAAAAAGAAAAGGCTGAAATCATTTCTTTTCCTGAACTTTCCATAACAGGTTATACTTGTGCCGATTTGTTTTTCCAACAACAATTGTTGACAGATGCAGAAAATACGCTGCGTGATTTATTGCTTAAAACCTATTCGTTGAACATCATAGCCATTGTAGGGATGCCCCTGCGAGTGCAAAGCCGTTTATACAACGTAGCCGTTGTGATTCAATCCGGCAAGGTATTGGGGATTGTACCTAAATCCTACCTGCCCAACAACAATGAATTTTCCGAATGCAGATGGTTTGCTTCCGGTATGTCTGATGAAGTTAAAACTCTGAATTTCAATGAAACAGAAGTGCCATTTGGAACCAACCTGTTGTTTAATTATCAGGACTCCCTTTTTGGTGTTGAAATCTGTAAAGATTTATGTGTACCCATTCCTCCCTCTACGCAACATTGTATGCATGGTGCTGATATGATATTCAATTTATCGGCAAGCAATGAATTGGTTGGCAAGCATCCTTATCGTCGCAAACTTGTTGAAGTGCATTCTGCAAAATGTAAATCTGCCTATATTTATGCCTCTTCCGGATTTGGAGAATCCTCTACGGACGTGGTTTTTGGAGGCAGCTGCCTAATTGCTGAAAATGGAAGAATAATAGCATCCAATGCGACAAGATTTTCCATGGAATCTGAGTTGCTCATTACGGAGATTGACACTGAAAAGTTGCGGTCGGAAAAACTCAAAGATCTTAATTTTTTTCAGGCAAAATCTAGTGCAAATTATCAAATCATCCCATGCAAATCGTCAAATTACAAATTTGACAATTTGCGCAGGACCATCAAACGACATCCGTTCATCCCATCTGAATCCAATAAAAACAGCTACTATCAGGAAATTCTTTCCATTCAGGTCCAGGCTTTGGCGCAACGTTGGACACATACACAAACCGAAACATTGGTACTTGGAATATCGGGAGGATTGGATTCCACTTTAGCCTTATTGGTATGCTTAAAAACAGCAGAAAAACTCGGCTATGACAGAAAACGCATTGTAGGTATCATCATGCCTGGTTTTGGTACCACGGGTCGCAGTCAGCATAATGCAAATAAACTGATAACATCTTTAGGAATTACAAACTATGCAATATCCGTCAAAGAAGCTTGTTTGCAGCATTTTAAGGACATTGGACATGATAAAGATACGCACGATATCACTTTTGAAAATGTCCAGGCACGGGAACGCACCCAAATATTGATGGATATGGCTAACAAGTTAAACGGACTGGTGATAGGTACCGGAGACTTATCTGAGTCGGCTTTGGGCTGGTCCACTTACAATGGCGATCATATGTCTATGTATGCCATCAACAGTGGTGTCCCCAAAACTTTAATCAGGCATTTGTTAGGTTGGATGTCGAATCAGTTCGACAGCGAGGCACAGTCTGTTCTGCAAGACATCATTAACTCACCCATTAGTCCTGAATTACTGCCTCCTGCCCATGATGGTACGACATCTCAGAAAACAGAAGATGCAGTCGGTCCTTATGAACTGCATGATTTCTTCCTCTATTATTTTGTTCGTTATGGTTTTACGCCTGAAAAGATCAGATTTTTAGCACAACAGGCTTTTAAAAAAACTTACTCTTTCGAAGAAATTACAAAATGGTTGAAACTCTTTCTTAAAAGATTTTTCTCACAGCAATTCAAACGTTCTTGTATGCCCGACGGACCTAAGATCAGTTCGGTTAGTTTGTCCCCAAGGGGTGATTGGAAAATGCCAAGTGATGTAAAGGGATTTAATTTGGAATAACATTGTATACGAGTTACAAATATACCTTTCAATTTTGGTCAACTTCAATAAATTAAAGCAAAAAAAGAAGTTGCCGAATCTCGAAGTGCAACTCCCCTACTCCCTCAACTCTTTAACTCCCTGACGAACAATAACATATTCGCCCGATTCGGTACAATCAACCACAGTTGAAGGTTCAATGCCTCCCATGCCACCATCAATTATCAAGTCCACCTGACTGCCAAACTTTTCGTGAATCAATTCGGGGTCAGTAGCATATTCAGGCACATCTTCATCCCGAAAAACGGAGCTAACCATCAGTGGATTGCCTAATTCTCGTACAATGCTTATAGCTATATTGTTATCGGGTATGCGTATGCCAACTTCCTTTTTGTTTTTAAATAACTTAGGCAACCGATTATTTCCACGCAATAAAAAAGTAAATGGTCCTGGAAGATTTTTTTTCATCAGCTTGAAAGCAGCATCGTCCATTTTAGCATATTCGCTGATCTGGTTCATTTCATGGCAAACAAAGGAAAGGTTCGGTTTGCGTGCATCTTTGTTTTTTAATCTGACTATGGTCTCAACAGCACGTGTGTTGAAAATATCACAACCAAAAGCATATACCGTATCAGTAGGGAAAATGATAATTCCCCCATTGTTCAACACCTCAACAACCTTACGAATTTGCTCGGGATTCGGATTATCTTCGTAAATTTTTAAATACATTTTTAGATGAAGTTATCTGATAATTTTTATGTTAAACCCGCAAAGATATAAATTTTCGTGTTACATTTGCATGGGCTTCACGCCCGCAGTTATTTTTTTCAATATCCGGTAGTTATGAGAAAATATATGATTCCTTTGGTCTTTCTGACCTTTTTTTTGATGATTTCCCTACAAATAGATGCTCAAGTAAATTCGCAAGTTGAAACCAACTGGCAAGCAATTGATAAATTATTGGAAGAAAAACTTCCGGAATCGGCACTTGAGAAATTAGACGAATTAAAGCAACAACTTGGGGAAACCATCGATAATCAAGAACTTATCAAAATTAAACTCTATGAGTATCGCATTTTAATGGAAAAAAATCCTGATGAGCTTGTTTTTGTCTTGAATGATTTTGAAAATTTTATTGAGAACCTCGATGCTTCGGCAGAAAAACAATTGTTGTGGTGCATGCTGACAGATTTATATCTTACCCATTACCAAAACAACAGTTATATCATTAATCAACGTACCCGCATTGAAGATGCTCTGCCGCAAGACATCAACACCTGGACACAAAAACAATATCAAACAAAAATCACTGATATATCGGGTAAATCTTTGGAGAATCAGGCAATCAGTAAAAACACGGACATCCTGACCCTAAAAACTTTAATTTCTGTGGAAGATTCTGCACTAGTTTTTACACCTACCTTATTTGATTTTATTGTTGAAAAGAACATCCAGACTGTCCTCGTTTTTCATGATCATGATTTTATTCAATCCATGTATAAACAATGGATTGATTTTCGTAAAGAACAACAAGATGACGCACTGACTCTGCTGATTGAACTCGATTTTGTGGCGTACCAAGAGCAACAAAAAATGAACAATGCCTATCTCCAAGAATTAGACAGCTTAGAGAAATTTTATGTTCACTCACCTGCCATTGTGGAACTATGGGCAAAAAAAGCATCTTATTACTTAGATCATCCTGAAATTGAACTTAATAGAAAAACTGCACATGAAATTGCCCAACATGGCATTGCTACCTTTCCTGATTATCAGCGTATTGGCTTACTAAAAAATATTGTTCTCGACATTGAAATGCAACATATCCTTGTATGGAATGCAGATGCTGTGAAGGCTGGTGAAAACATAAAAATTAATTTGGAAACGACTAATATTGAAGAAGTTACCATAGAACTTTACAAGCTAAACACTTCTGCCACATTTTTTCTGGAGCAACAATTAAACAAGCATATACAACAAAATGATTATCAATGGGATAAGACTTTAATTTCTACAGAAAAGATTCAAATTGCCGGCAACGAAAACTTTGACAAGGTAAAAACGCAACATCAATTCACCGCTGCTGAATACGGAATTTATCAATATGTGGTTTATCTGTCCGATAGTCGTGGTGAAGATAAAAAGGCACAAGCGTTTTTTACGGTAACTGATTTTAGTTTTATAAAAAGGGTAATTGCGGAGAATAAAGTTGCTTATTATGTGGTGGATAGGATGAGTGGAAAGCCGGTTAAAAATGCTGAAATAATAATCTATGAATTTAAATGGAAAGAAAATCAATATGAATTGAATTTAACTTCTAAAGCTACAAGCAACTCAAAAGGGTACGCTGAATTAGAAAAAATAAAAAGTTTAGGCAGTGAAATTGTGTGCATCAAAAAAGGAAAAGATGCTTATTTTACTTCTCGCAGCTATTCTCCCTATTTCTATAGTCCTGTTGTAAATGACGGTCAAGCTGCAATTATCAACCTGTGGACCGATCGCTCCATTTATCGTCCCGGGCAAACGGTATATTTTAAAGCTATTGGTTATCAATTAAATAGCGAAAATCAAGCAGTCATACCCAATCTGAAGATTAAATTAGATTTAATTGACAACAACAGGCAAACACTTCAAACAATTCATTTAACTACCAATGAATTTGGATCAGTAGCCGGAGAATTTGTTTTGCCTTCCGACGGACTAAACGGTTATTATCAAATCAGGGCTAATGATAAGCATAATGCTGAGTTTTTGGTAGAAGCTTACAAAAGACCTTCTTTTGAGGTCCTAGTGAACAAGCCCGAACAAAAAATCAGTTTTGGCGAACAAATTCACATCACTGGGGAGATCAAAGCACTTTCAGGTTATAATTTATCTTATGTGCCTCTTAAATACACCATCAAACGGCACATACATCCCTTATGGAGATGGTTTTTGCCGGTAAGAGATGGTGAAATTGTTGCTTCCGGTGAGGACAGCACAGATGCTAACGGGAAGTTCACATTGCAATTCATACCTGAAAAAGATAAAACCATATCGAAGCTAAAGCATAAGCAGGTATATCAATACACCATGGTCGTCGAAGCTACTGACACCAAAGGTGAAACTCAATCGGGTAGTGTAAGATTTTCCGTTGGCGAACAATCTTTGTTTATCCGTACAAATTTGTCAGAAATGGTGGATAAAGCAAGCGTGCAAAACATCAATATCACATTGGAAACCATCATGGGTAAAAAGATAGACAAACGCGTATTATACCAAGTTTTCAGTTTAAAAGACACCGATGAATATGCAGAAAATATACTGAATGATACGGTATATCAAACTCATCAAAAATTGATGGAATCCTATCATCATACCGAGTCGGGAGATCTGAAAATGGATTTTAGAAAATTTACTTCAGGAAGGTATAAACTCGTTGTTATTGCTGAAGATCAACAAGGAGAAGAAGTAAAGCATGAGCAAATTTTTACACTTTACAGTCTGAAAGACAAACGACCACCCATAAAAACCTATGCCTGGTTGTTACAATCCAATATTGAAGCAAAGGTTGGTGAAAAAGTCAATATTCAGTTCGGTACTTCTGCCAGGTCTGCCTATGTGTTGGTAGATGTGATGTTCGGCAATCAAGTTCTTAGCTCTAAATGGGTGAAGATAAGTAACAAAACCATGAATTTCAAAGTGCTGTTTAAAGAGGCTTATCGGGCAGGTATAGATGTCAATTTTACCTATGTAAAGGATGAAAAGCTGATTCAAAAGACGGTACGCATCAGTGAAAAGGTAGAAGAAAAAAAGTTAACTCCGACTTTAAGTGTTTTTCGTGACCGATTATTTCCGGGAGAAGAAGCACAGTGGACAATTCACATTCCCGAATTGGTAGAATTAAATCAATCTGCGGAGTTGTTGACAGGCATGTATGACGCTTCTTTAGACCTTATCAAACCGCATGTTTGGTACTTTAATCCGATTTATAGAAGGACTATTTCTGCCGGAATGAAGTGGTTTTCAGAAAACAAACAAGGACAATATGGTCAAATGAGTTATACGGAAAAAAGGGAAAATATACCTGAGTGGAGTAAACCGGTATTTAATTGGCACGGCTTGAATTTGTTTAAGATGCGCATGATTAGGATTGCCGGAAGGTCTAAAATGAATGTTACAAATGATGTTCTGTTGTTGGATACGGCCACAACAAGGGATGTGGAAAGCACCATTCAATATGCTTATGCAGAAGAAAGTTCTCAGCTTCCGGCTGATGTTCGGGACGATGAACAACCTGTTGTCAGGGAGAATTTCAATGAAACTGCCTTTTTCTATCCACAGCTTTTAAACGACAGTTTGGGTAATTATCAATTTAGTTTCACCATGCCGGAAAGTCTGACGCGTTGGAATTTAAAGATGTTGGCACATACCAAAGATCTGTATTTCGGTCAAAATGAAGCACAAATCCTAACACAACAGGATTTGATGGTGCAGTTGAATATGCCTCGGTTTGTCCGTCAATCCGACAAAATCAAACTCAAGGCAAGCCTGGTCAATTTGTCGGAAAACGATTTACAAGCCGCAGTTTCTTTGCAGTTTATCAACCCTAAAAACAATCAAATCGTTCTGTTGAATGATACCGGATCAGTTCAGGTTGAATTGCCTAAAGATGGTCAGCCTCAATCCATTGCCTGGGATGTTGCAGGTTTTGACGGTTTTGATTTACTGATCTGTAAGGTAATTGCTCAGTCCGGTAAATTCTCGGATGGCGAACAACATTATTTGATGGTATTGCCTGATAAAGTGTTAGTGACAGAAAGTTTCCCTTTTTATGTAAGAGATGAAAAAGACGTACATCTCAATTTAGACAAAATCAATAGACTGGCAGATCAGACAGACACTCATCAACTTAGTTTGGAATTTAGTGCTAATCCGATTTGGTATGCCATTCAGGCTTTGCCAAGCTTGTCCGAGCCCCTCGGAGAGAATGCCGTAGATAATTATATAGCGTGGTATGTAAGTACTTTAGCTGCTAAAATTATTGCAGAGAATCCAAAAATTCAAACCGTATTTGAGCAAATTCAAATGACAGATGCTGACGCTTGGCAATCAGCTTTACTGAAAAATCAGGAATTAAAAAATATCCTGATAGAAGAAACACCTTGGCTGAATGCAACAAGGAATGAAACAGAACGCATACAGCGCATGGCTCTGTTGTTTGATTTGAATAAGCAACAATACAATAGGGCAAAATATTGGGAAAAGCTAAGTTCCTTGCAATTGTCAAACGGTGCGTTCACCTGGTTTGAAGGTATGAATGAAAGTCGCATCATTACCCAGTGGATTACAGAAGGTTTAGTGAGAGCCAAAGCAATTTCAAATGATGTCAACATTGACAATATGCTTAAACAGGCGGTGCAATACCTGGATGCTCAGTTCACCAAAGATTATCTAACCTTGAAAAAATCGGTCAAAAATTATGAGAAAAAAAAGACTGTCAATGCCATGCAAATTCAATATTTGGCAATACGTTCCCAATTAAAGCAAATGGACATGAATGATGATTGTACGGAAGCTTACTTATACTATTTGTCTCAAATAGAAAAGTATCACACTCTATTGGGTTTGTATGAAAAAGCTTTGGCAGGCAAGGCTTTGCATTTTGAAGGAAAGGTCAAAACCGTTCAAGCCATCCTTCAATCCTTGAAGGAAAATGCAATCAAATCAGAAGAGATGGGTATGTATTGGGCAAAAAACAAAGCCGGTTATTTATGGAACGAACGACCGATCACAGTTCATACTCAAATCATGGAGCTTTTTGATTTAGTCGGCAGTTACACTACTGATTTGGCTGCCATGAAAATATGGCTTTTGCGCCAGAAACAAACTCAAAGTTGGGATTCACCCATTGCAAGTTTGCATGCCATTCAAGCTTTGCTTGATATGGGTCATAATTTATTGGAGCATCCTGTTTCTTACACAATTACGGCAGGAAATAAAAAGTTTGAAACGGATAAAGCAGTTGCCGGATTAGGTTATTTCAAAACCAACCTGACTGTGGCTGATGTCAGCAATGGCATAGACTTACATTCAACTTCAAGAACGGATGAAGGCAATAATGGCTCTATTGCGTGGGGCGCCGTTTACTGGCAATACTTCCAAGACATGGATCAAGTTGAATCGAGCGGTGATTTTCTGCAAGTAAAAAAGCAATTTTATGTACAGCAAATCGTAAATAACACCAAAACTTTAGTACCGTTAGATGCGCAAAAGGTAAAAATAGGCGACAAAATCGTCAGCAGGATGGTGGTGACTACCGATCGTAATTTAGAGTTTGTGGCATTGAAAGACAAGCGAGCTGCGGCCTTAGAACCTGTAAACCAATTGTCAGGAAGTGTTTGGAGAGAAAATGTAGTTTATTACCGCACCACCAAAGATGCTTCCACCCAATACTTTTTCAGCTTTTTGCCCAAGGGAACCTATGTTTTTGAAGATGAATATTATGTGAACTCATCCGGAGATTTTTCCGGCGGTATAGCTGATATTCAATGTTTGTATGCGCCTGAATTTGTTGGGACAAGTGAGGGAGGGAGGTTGGTGATTGGTGGATGGTGATTGGTGCTGGTAGTTGGTTTTGGAAATTAATGAAGTTAAGTAGTTAGTAGTTGGTAGGAAGTTAAGGAAGTTAGGGAAGTTAGCGGGTTCCGGGGTACGAGTTCCGTGTTTCGGGGTGTGGGGTCTAACTCGTTCTTAGTTCTTAGTTTTTCGTTCTTCGTTCTTCGTTTATAGTTCTTCGTTCTTGAACGTTCAATTCGTAAAAATCTTAGCTTGTTGAAAGCTTTTTATTTTTTGCCTATCTTTTCAGAAAAAAAATTTCTATCTTTGTAAGGCTTTGTAATAATTTATCTTGTTTACACAATCAAAAAAATCAAAATTATGTCAGACAACAAAATGGAAGAAGTTAAAAAACCCACATCAGAAAAACTGAAAGCATTGCAATTGGCAATGGACAAAATAGAAAAGGATCATGGAAAAGGGACCATCATGAGGATGGGTGACAGCAAAGTAGAGGAAGTGGCGGTTATTTCTTCGGGTTCACTGGGACTCGATCTTGCCTTGGGAGTAGGCGGTTATCCGCGCGGACGTGTCATTGAAATTTTTGGTCCCGAAGCATCCGGTAAAACCACCTTAGCCATTCATGCCATTGCAGAGGCTCAAAAAGCAGGAGGAATTGCAGCATTCATTGATGCCGAACATGCTTTTGACCGCTTTTATGCTGAAAAGTTAGGAGTTAATATAGATGAGTTGTTGATATCTCAACCCGATAGTGGTGAGCAAGCTCTTGAAATTGCAGATCAGTTAATTCGTTCCTCGGCTGTTGACATTGTAGTCATTGACTCGGTTGCTGCCCTTACTCCAAGAGCTGAGTTAGAGGGTGATATGGGTGATTCAAAGATGGGTTTGCAAGCGCGCTTGATGTCGCAAGCTCTGAGAAAATTAACGGCAAACATCAGTAAAACCAATACAACCTGTATCTTTATCAATCAATTGCGTGAAAAAATCGGTATCATGTTCGGCAATCCGGAAACTACTACCGGTGGTAATGCTTTAAAATTCTATGCATCTGTGCGTTTGGATATTCGAAGAATATCTCAACTGAAAGACGGAGATGAAGTGATTGGCAACCAAACGCGTGTCAGGGTAGTTAAGAATAAAGTAGCTCCTCCTTTCCGTAAAGCTGAATTTGACATCATGTTTGGTGAAGGGATTTCTAAGGTGGGTGAAATCTTGGATCTGGGAGTTGAATATGGTATTGTTAAGAAAAGCGGTTCTTGGTACAGCTACGAAGAAACAAAGCTAGCGCAAGGACGCGATGCTGCAAAAAAATTGTTCAAAGACAATCCCGAACTGGCAGCAGAAATAGAAGCTAAAATTTTTGAGGCTGTTCAAAATAAATAACAATAATTCACAAGGAGGTCATGATGTTGGTATTCAGCGACCGACCTTGACTGGTGAGCCG
>Ga0208040_1000931_pt1 | contig 31449 bp, 26 predicted proteins | sample AD_UKC083_MetaG_FD_184431 | JGI IMG/M metagenome (GOLD analysis project Ga0208040, IMG submission 184431) | Active sludge microbial communities of municipal wastewater-treating anaerobic digesters from USA - AD_UKC083_MetaG (SPAdes) (version 2) | ecosystem: Engineered > Bioreactor > Anaerobic >...
CTTCATTATTATCAATAAGAGATTACCAACCTAATACCTACCCAAATATATTTACAAGGTGAACCTTTCTGAACCAACTTTCTTTTTGAGGATACGCGTGAATAATATTCTACCTGCCCCCAATTACATCCTCTAACTATTTTTGTATCACCGGATTCGGGACCTTGCGGATTGAGAGTTCTAGATTTCATATCTGCTTAATTTTTCTCTCTGACAACATACTCTCTTTTATAGATTCCTTTTTGATGCTCCTCATCAATCTCCTGCATCATCATTTTTATTTCCTCTTCATCCGTTACATAATTGCTTCGGGGCACAATTTGAAACTTTCCATATAAAAATTGATATTTTGCTTTTTTAACATAATCCTCCCATGTTTCAGCAACATTAATTTTTTCCCTTTCCCTATTATTTTTTGTAACATCATCCGGATGTATAATAAACAATACATCGTTTGAAATAAAAATGGAGAACCATCCATAACCATAACGAGGGGATTGTCCGATATTTTCTAGGTATAAATCAAAGAATTGCATGTAATTTTCGGCATAAACATTGCCATCTAAAACATCTTGTAATAATAATTCCTGAGGACTCATTTGGTTTTGTGCAGCATGAATTAAAATGATATGAATGGGAGAAGACTCATACAATCCGATTTTCTGTTCCGTTAAGGTTCCATACTCTTTTTTAAGTTTAAACAGCTTTACAAAGTGGGTGTGACGTACCCTACATTTTTCATACATTTCCTGAGGAGTACTTGCCTGTTTTTGATCCTCTTCCAACATCTTATCCAAAATCAACATTAGATCCTTGTTGACCAATGGTTTTACGCTATCCTCTATGTTTTTAAAACGTTGAACATGAAAAGTATCAGCAGTATCAATTTCATAATAAATTCCACCAAAATCCCTTTCCTTAAGAATCTTTGCATATTGCAACGCTATATCAAAATTTTTTGTGAATTTTATATTTAATCTTGCCGCATTATACAAATCAAAGGCAAATGGGGTATGTGAATTGAACGCTTTTTCGTAGTATTGTGCTGCTTTCTCATACTGAAAATCACAAATAGCTAATTCAGCTTTGTTTACATATTCATAATACTTTTTTACATTTTTTTGACCAAAAGAGAAAATGACGCAAAAAAGAAAAGAAATTAAAAAAATCAATCGTTTCATGGCGTTTTGGGTTTTATATTAAAATTTACGGAGGGTTAAAACTAATGACACAATCAGCGTAATAAATCCAAGAAAAAATGAAAAAAGATAAAAAACAATCGGGAAATTTGCAGTTAACATTAAAGCCGGATCGTTATAAAAATAAGACACTTTCTCTTTCCTTGTTCTAATTTCTTCGATTCGTGCATTCAAATTGGTAGTATCTTTTCCGGAAATCAATAATCTTCGTGCATATTCTGACTCAAAGTCATCCATAAGATAGGGTATTCCTGTTTTAAACCAAAAATTTGAAGTTGGATTTAAAAAAATCATTCCGGTAAAGATATCTTGATAGGTGTTTTTTGTTCGTTTGCCAAAATTGGTATAGGTGTCACAAATATCGCTTCCAAAAGGAGAGTTTTGAAAATCAAAACCAACGGGTTTATTACCGCATATATCAAAAGCTTTATCCCAAGAGCCATTTTGTATAGGAAAACTGAAAAGGACACCACCTTCACCAGGTGAAATATTGTTTATAAAAACATTGGCTACCTGATCTTTAAAATTATAAAAAAGATAACTTGTTGCATCTTCGTAGTAAACATAGTCCCGTTCGTTTTTATAATTTTTGGTATCATTAAATGCATGTCTGTAATTCATGATAACCAAACATTTTTTACGTGTTGAATCGCTTTGGATTGTTTCAAAAGTTTTCATAATAGTGGATGCCATACAACTGTCCCTATGAACTCTTTTTTTCTTTAAATGATCCTCATAGGTTTTTATGCTCTTATCAAAGGTGTGAACATCTGTAAAGTATTCCCGGATCTTCAGGGAATCCGGTAAAGTATTGTTTAACTTATTGATTTTCTTCAGGAAATTAAAAAAATTATAATTATGCCAAAAGATCCATTGCCCTTCATTTCTTAAGAGGTCTGTAGTTGCTTTTTCCAGCAAAGTATCATTCTCATACCGAGTGGTTAAATATTTGTTTACATTTTCCTGATAATTGCTTGCACCATATTCAGTAAATAAGTGTCCTACATTATTGATAAATCTCGAATCGGAAACCACATCATAGATAAACTCCCACTGTGTCATCTCAGGATGAAAAGTCTCACATAAAACAACTATATCATGTTTTTCAAACAAATCAAATATGTACTCTTTGGGTGTTTGATCTACACTTTCAATAAAAGCAACTTTATCCTTAAGATTCTGATTATCCGGGTAATGAACATTATAGGTGTAAAAATTAAATCCCAAAAATTTTACTTTTGATGGAAATTTATTATTGCAATGCATCAGTGTTAAAAAGGAGATTATAAAAAACAATAAAACTGAAATAAAAAGGATTCTTTTATGGGTTTTTGGGGGTTCTACATTCTTTTTAGCAGTTTTAGTGATTAAATCCACCCAGATCATACCCGTTGCCATTTTAGAAAACAGATACAAAATGAAATAGAAAAATAGAATAAAAATGGTATTGAATAATCTGTTTTCATAGTGAAAATAATCGAGTAAAGCAAAAAACAAAACAGCCGGAGTCCATTTTACCAATTCTCTCAATAAAATCGATAAATATTGATTTTTAAGGGTAGAAAATTTTAATTTTATTCCACATAAAACAGACCCTAAAGATGCTTTAAAAATCATGTTTGTTATGATTGAATAACAGATAGCTACAATCAAAAACAAGCGATAATAAGGTACGTATGTGTGCTTCAAAAAAATCAAATAAATCAAAGTACTTAAGGATGCTACAATACTTAAGTCCAGAAAGAAAGCACCCATTTCTTTGTAAAAACGAGGTTTATCTACAATATCAATTTTTACATAATCTATAATTTGAGTTTTTGAAATAGTATCCCAGATCAATTCTTTTTTAAAGAAAAAATAGATCAGGTTAATTAAGACCGGAACACCCAAAGCAATAAAAAAGGATAACAACGCACCCAAACCAATTCCATAAAACAAGATCAGAAATGGAACTAAAGTGAAAACCCCATACTTCAACAATATATCTCTGTATATGAGTCTCCAAAAAGTGAGTTTGTCTGTTGTCTTTGAAGCAACAGCTAACTTACATATCGATTTGCCCGGCGTTCTTCCACCTAATAAATCAGCTAAAAATTGATAAATCCCCAATACAATGATAAAAAAAAGAGGATGCATCCAATTGATAATAAAATCAGCGTAATAATAACAACCTAGGCTGATGATAATTACAATTACTAAATCCAATAATGTTGCTAAGGCCCTTTTTGTTAACATGACTTTTATTATTAATTCTTTTTAAGGTACATCATATTATTTTGATAATCAAAAATAAGATCAAATTGTGTTAAAAAGTCCATCCCTATTACTCCATCAACTCCCATTTCCTCGAAAGTTTTAGGATCTCCCCGATGAACATCCACTCCTTTGTGTAGTTCAGTTAGGGAAATTAGTTTTGTAGCCCATGATTTTTCATCCATTAGCGTACTTTGAATATCCATTTCTTTATATAACCGAGAATTAGAATTCATTATTGTGGCATGAGCCCCCAAGTCAACAAAAAAGGTTCCGGAAACAGTTTCTCCATTTTGCAGTTTAAATCCATCCACCTTAACTCTTCGTAAATTCCTAAACTTTTCAATATGTACTGAGTCTCTAAACAGTTTTATAAACTGAAATTCTCTCACTTCATCAGGTAATATATTACATACAATCATGTTCTTGTCAATAAAATCAAACTTCAGGATGTAGTTTTCAAATAGATCCAAACCAACAATTGCTGACACATCATATCGTGCATTTTCTAAAATTAACCCAACTGATTGATTCAATAACGCAATCGTTTTAAGAGGTAAAGAAAAGTTATTAAGTTTGATATTTAGATCTACAGATTTCAAAATTGTATTTTTGGATACATTTTCATAATTACCGGAATCATCAAACAATTTATGATATAAGTCAATTCTTAAAAATGTATAGGGTGCACCATTATCTATACACGAATAAAATTCAATTTCATTTATACTTGTTTTTAATATGATCTTTCTTGCTTGTGGAACAAAGATATCCTTATTTTCCAATAAAAAAGGAATGGTATCCGAATAAAGTTCAATGTCATCTGATGTTTCAAGCTGCTCTTTTGAATCACTTTGCCTACATCCACAGAAATATGTAGAAAGTGAAATGGCAAATAAGAAAAATATTATGGCATGTTTTATCAAGGAAGTTTTAATCATATCAAAACTATTTTTTATTAGAACTGTTTTTTAACAGGGTTATATTATGAGTTCAGATGTATAGATTTTATTTATAAATTATTGAATTTAATGAAATTAACAAGATTTTGAAAGAGTTTTAAAGAATCTTTTTCATTATTATATTTGTAATAATCAAAAACATAATCCGGTTCAAAACCGTAGGAAATATCTTTATTTTCAAAATCATACGATTTGATTGTGTTCATTTTTACGACCACTCCCGATTTTAAAAAAACTCTTAATGGTTGACCAACCGCACCGGCTGTTTTCTCACCTATAAATAAAATCTTTTTATTTTGTGATAACATGGTTGTCAAAAACTCTGCAGCAGAAGCTGTATTTTCACCAATAATGACGTATATATTTCCGGTATATCTTTGTGTTTGTGGAAGAGAATTGATCCAATAATCTTGATGTCTGATCGTTTCAAAAGATTTATCCAGATAAAAATTATAGTAATAAGAATTGAACTGTTCTTTACTCCATGAATCTCTGTGTGTCGTATCCATCCTTTCTCCATAAGCCTTATATAATGAATTATTTGTTCTTACTTTTATTGGATATAAAGACAATGTATCTTGATCAACTAGAAAGTCAATAATTGGATTACAAAAATTGGAATAGCCTCCTCCATTATCAGTTAAATCTATAATCAAATTTTCACATTTTTTGATTACATTTTTGTTGTCAAGAAAATAATCTAGATTTTTACGATCACAGGCATTAAGTTTTATATATGCAAATCCTTTAGATAAATCTGTATAGAATTCATTTTGAGGATACGAAATCGGTACTATCCATTCATTGTCTACCTCTTCTTCTTGTTCTTTTTTAGTTGGGAGTAGAAAACTAGTCACTTTTAGTTGAACATCTATTGACTTTCCATTCCTTAATATGGACAATTTCATTTTAGAATCTCTCCAAGTTAAATAATAACTATTGGTATACATCATTGATAATTCCAGTTTTTTTGAAGGATGGGTAGTTGCAATATAAGGCATAATAAACTTCTCTAAATATTCCATAACAGGAATATCATTGATGGCTATAATTTCATCATTTATGGCTAGTTTATTTTCATATTTTTTTCCATAATTATCTATATAAACTTTATTATTTTTTAAAGTTGTTTTAATTTTAAACCATCCAAGATAAGGATAAAGATAATTGGGAAGATCTTCTAAATTTGTGTGCCCATTATCAAGAGTTGCCATAAATTTTTGGATCAACTTTGCATATTCAAAATCATTTTTCGAATCAATTATTTTCGGAAGATAATCCAGATATAAACTATCAAAATTCACTTGAGGACAATTGTCAAAATTTGCAAAATTGTATGAAACTTCTTTCCAAATTGTAGAAAATTCATACATCTTCTGTTCTTTTGACAAAGAATTGAATTGTTTATTTGAACATGATGTTAAAATTAAAAAAAACAATAAATATTTGAGGCTTTTATACATGTTGTAAAAATTTTAATTGTTTTTCCGCATCAGAGGTATAAAAAATTGTAACACAAATAATAGTATCTAATTTTAGTACCCCGTTTTGATAATTTTCAAAAATCATAATATCTTTTAACATAAACGTAAAATTTTAAATAATTGTTGTATCATTTTTTGAATATCGATTTCAATAAAAAAATGTAAATTTGCAGTTTAAGAAAAATGGAAGATGGATAACAGCATTGTGTATGGCTTGAGGCCTATATTGGAAGTGATCGAAAAGGGTAAAACGATTGATAAAGTTTTGATTCAAAAGGGCTTAAAGGGTGATCTTTTCAAAGAGTTTTTTTACATTATTCGTCAGCATAAGATTCCTTTCCAGTATGTTCCGATTGAGAAACTGAACAGGATTGTTCGGGGTAACCACCAGGGGGCGATTGCTTTTGTTTCTTCGCTGGAGTATTTTTCAATCTTTGATCTGCTTCCTACACTGTTTGAGAAGGGGAAAGATCCATTCATTCTGATTTTGGATAAGATTACTGATGTTCGGAATATTGGTGCGATTGCGCGTACTGCGGAGTGCGCCGGTGTGGACGCTATTATCCTTCCCTTAAAGGGGGGCGCTCAGTTGAACGAGGATGCGATAAAAAGCTCTTCCGGAGCATTGTTTAAAATCCCGGTGTGCAAACATTCCAATCTGGTTGAAGTAATCCGATTTCTGAAAGATTCCGGATTGACGGTGATTGGCGTGACAGAGAAAGCTACCCAACTGCATTATCAGCAAAACTACAATACCCCTTTGACTCTAATTTTGGGTAGTGAATATGAGGGAATTGCGAGAGAATACCTTAAAGAGTGTGATCAGACCGTGAAAATTCCCATGCTGGGCACGATTGAATCCTTGAATGTATCGGTGGCTGCGGGAGTGGTCATCTTTGAAGCAGTAAAACAAAGAATTGAAGCGGCTAAATGAAAAAAGTAGGCATTTTATCGGACACACACGGATATACCCATCCTAAACTTTTTGAATTTTTCAAATCTTGCGATGAGATCTGGCACCTTGGGGATATGATGAATATTGATATCATCTACGAACTGGAAACCATCACCAAAGTTAGGGCAGTATACGGAAATTGTGATGGTTGGGATGTACGATCCCGCCACAAAGAGTGGGAACTATTTGATTTTGAGGAACATAAAGTATTATTAAAGCATATCGTCGGCAAACCCGGAAGATATTATCCCGATGCATTTGCCTTGATTCAGAAGCATAAACCGACCATCGTCGTAGCGGGACACTCACATATTTTAATGGTCAAACATGATCCCCTGCACCAGTGTTTGTACATCAATCCCGGGTCCGCCGGAAAATATGGCATCCACACCCGTCTAACCTTTTTGCGATTGGATTTTGATGGAAAGAAACTGGCGAATTTGGAAATCTTTGATGAAGCGAAATGATTTCGGATCAAAAAAAGGCGAAAGTCGAAAGTCGAAATAAATTCAGAATTCAGAATTTAGAATTGAGAATTGTATTATCGTCTATTTTATAATATAACTTAATGATAATCAAGTTTATCAATTGCCACGACTTTTAAGTCGTGGATAGGATTTGCTCCTCAGTACTTAGGGCTTTAGCCCAAATTTATTATAATGTCACCCCTTCGGGGTTCTTTTAGCTCTTGGGGTCAACGTTTTGCTATAATAATGTCACCCCTTCGGGGTTCCAAAGTTTAGCTGATTTGAAAATATTTCCCTGAAAATCAATTCCGAAATCCGAAATCCGAAATTTTCCAAATGGCGTAATATTCCAGAGTGGGGAAATGATCTATCCTAAAGGTGATGGTTTTTCTGCCCCCCTATTTTTTTTATTTCCAAAAAGAAAGTAAAATTAAAAATGGTATAAGGAAAAATTTATCAAGAACAGAAGTTGTCCAAATCCCCTCCTTTGGAGGGGGCAGGGGGAGGTCAAATCTGAAATCATTTTATGTTTAGCTCCTTGAGTTTCAACTGCCAGTTCCAGGCGGATAGGAGCATTTCGTCGAGGGTTCGTTTGGTTTTCCAGTTGAGAAGGGACTCGGAATAGGATGTGTCTGCCCAGATTTTGGCGATATCCCCTTCTCGCCTACCCACAATTTGGTAGTTCAGCTTTTGATGGGTGACTTTTTCGAAAGTTTGAATGATCTCCATGACGGAAAAACCGTGACCGGTACCCACATTAAATACCTCCACATTCCGGTCGCTTTCCTTGCTTTCCAAGCGATTTAAGGCAGCCAGATGCGCTTCTGCAAGGTCAACTACATGGATATAATCCCGGATGCAAGTCCCGTCCGGAGTATCATAATCGTCCCCAAAAACATTCAATTTTTCCCGGATTCCGATGGCTGTTTGGGTGATAAAAGGAATCAAATTGGTAGGCACTCCAATGGGCAACTCCCCGATTAAAGCCGATTCATGCGCTCCAATAGGATTAAAATAGCGCAAGAGGACTGCTTTGGTTTGCGAAATAGCGGTAAAATCACGGATAATCTGCTCAGAAACCTGTTTTGTATATCCGTAGGGGGAGATCGGAGGCAAAATGGGAGATTGTTCAGTTACCGGCAACTTTTCGGGCTCGCCGTACACGGTACAAGATGATGAAAAAACCAGATAGGGAATCTGATATTGCTTCATATTGGAGAGAATATTCAGCAGCGAATTGATGTTGTTATGATAATAAAACAACGGATCTTTCACCGATTCACCCACTGCTTTGAGTGCCGCAAAATGGATCACTCCAACCATATCCTGATGCTCCTTAAAGAGCTGATTCACTTTCTCTTTGTCTGTTAGATCCAGTTTACAAAAAATTGATTTTTGACCTGTAATCCGGTATATGTGATCTACAATCCATTCAAAAGAGTTGGATAAATTATCAGCAATTAGGACCTCATACCCTTGTTGCTGTAGCGTTACAATGGTGTGAGAACCAATATAGCCGGTACCTCCGGTAACTAAAATCTTTTTTCTCATCATCATTTATTAAAAAGGGAGCAAGAGTGATCCTGCTCCCATAGTATGACTATTCAATATTTTTATTTCTTCATGTGCTCAGGATACATATCCACTCTCACAACATGGTTCGTATCAAAATATTTTCCCATAAACTGAATAATATCTTGAGTAGTAACGGCATTTACAGCTTGTTCATAATTATTGATGGTGTTCATAGGTTCATCATCAAATATTTTTCCTGAAATATAACTTAACCAGAAATTATTCTTTTCCATAGCTGTTTGACGAGCATTCACCATTTGTTGTTTCACCTTTTGCATGGTTTCATCTTTAGGACCCTCTTTTTGGAATTTCTTGAGGATATCCATCACTGCATTATAGAGGTTATCTGTATTATCAGGACTACAACCAAACATAATAAAGGTCATAAATTCTTGGTCAGGATATTTTGAAGCTTCCATTTGAAGCATTGGAGAATAAACACCGCTCATCTCTTCACGAATCACTTCGATCAACTCAATTTGGAGTGCTTCAGATATCTGATTAACAATCATTGCATTTTGTGCATTATAAGGAATCTCCTTAGAGAAAGCTATACCGACAAAACTTTGATCTTCAGTTCCTACATAAATATTTTCTCTCACACTTTGTTTTGGGAAACCCTTGCTTACTTCTGCTCTAAAGTTTTCTCTTTGATTAGTAGTTTTTAATGACGCTACATAAGTTTTCAAATACTGATCCATTAATTTTTCATCAAAATTTCCAACAAAAACAAAGGTAAAGTCAGCAGGATTAGCAAAACGCTCTTTATAGAGTTCAAATGCTCTTTCATAATCTACTTTTGCAATGAAATCATCAGGAATCAATAAACTGATATGATATGGATCTTTTTGAGTTAATATATCCATCAATTCACCAATGAAACGATACATCGGCATAGCTTTGATCATTTTCAACTGTTCTTCCATTTCAGAGATCACCAATTCTTTCACAGCAGGGTCAAAGCGTGGTGTGGTAAAGAAAGCATGCAGATATTGGAAGAAAAACTCTAAATCTTTAGGTGTGGAGGATCCGCTAAAACCTTCAGAAGCAAAGGAAATATTTGGTGTTAAGCCCACTTTTTTACCCTTCATTTTTTTCTCTAAGTTGGAGTAATCCAATTCAGAAATACCGGCTCTATCCACAAATTGAGACGCAAAAGTTAGTGATGGAAGATCTTCCACTCCATACAAACTGGTTCCTCCCTTACTACTGGCTCTAAATAGAATCTCATCATTTTTAAAGTCAGTTTTTTTCAAAATAACTTTGACACCGTTAGATAGGGTATATTCTTTAGCACCCACTTCTTCCAATGTAGCAACATTAGTAATTTCTCCGGCAACTAACTTTTCAACCTCTACCAATTCTTGCTCTTTATAAGTATCAACATAGGGTTCTACATTCATCAATGATTTATCGTTGACAATAGCCAATACTTGCTCTTCTGTAGGAATACGAACTCCCTCTTTTTCAGGAGCCAATACCACGGCAACAAAATTATCCATATTGATCCATTTTTTAGCTAAAGCATTAATTTCATCCAATGTAATGCCGTCGATATATCTTTTTACTAAAGTATATTCTCTTTTGGCACCGGGGATAGGAGTTTCATCGATATAGTGACGCACATATTGAGATGCAAATACAGATGATTCTGTTTTATCTGCCTCATTGGCAGCTACTTCATATTGATACAGCATCTCATCCTTAGCGCGTTTTAATTCTGTTTCAAGGAAACCATGTTTTAAAACTCTGTAATTCTCTTTCAAAAGAACGGCAATACTTTCTTCAATTCTATTCTCTTTAGCAACTGCAGAACGATCATAAATGTCGCAGTGTCCAATAAAATTACTATAACCTGAAGAAGCACCAATAAAGGGCGTATTTGGATTTTGTTGCAATTCCGAGAATCTGGAGTCAAACATCATATTATAGAGTTCGTGCACCATAGAAGTTCTAAAATCACCCATCGTTTTCATTTGGAAATACTCATGTTTATTGAGCAGCATCACTTGATTACCACCTGCTTCAGGGTCGGTACAAACTACAGCCATCGGTTTATCATTTCCCGGAATCGGATAAATTATTTTAGGTTCAGATTTGGTACGTGCAGGGATAGGTTCAAAACGATCTTTAATCATTTTTTCGATTTCATCAACATTGATATCACCTACAACAATAACTGCTTGAAGGTCAGGACGATACCACTCTTTGTAGAAATCTTTAATGGTTTGATGTTTAAAGGTTTGCAGATTTTCCAAAGTTCCGATAGGAAGACGATCAGCATATCTGGAACCATTAAATACCACGGGGAACCATTTTTTTCTCATTCTATCGGAAGCACCTAAGCCAACACGGTACTCTTCAATAATAATTCCTCTCTCGTCATCAATCTCTTGATCATCCATTAAAAGACCGTTTGCCCAGCCTTTCAAAATATCCATTCCAAACTCAACATTTTTAGGGTCCTCTGTTGGGATGGTAATCATGTAAATAGTTTCATCAAAAGAGGTATAAGCATTAATTCCACCTCCAAATGAAACTCCAATTTTTTGAAGTTCACTGATCATGGTATTCCCGGGATATCCTTCAATACCATTGAAAGCCATGTGCTCAGTAAAGTGAGCCAATCCTACTTGAGCATCAGTTTCCTGCATTGATCCGGCATTCACGGCCAATCTCAATTCAACTCGTTTTTCGGGCTTTTTATTAGCACGAATGTAATAGGTCATTCCATTCGATAATTTACCAATTTTAACATTGGGGTCATTTCTGATGGGGCCTTCATCTTGTCCTAATGCGGCTGTTGAAAAGGTAAGAACAGCCAGTAATAATAGCAATAACTTTTTCATATTTAATATTTTATATAATTTATATTTGGTTTTTAATTCTGTTTCTAATTAGTATCAAACTATTATTTTTGTTACAGTTTAGTTAGTTCTTTTTAGCAATATCTATCATAAGTTGCTCTAATTGAGCAGGTAACACATCTTTAGCAACCACTTTTTTGTTTGCATCCACCAATATCATCATAGGAGTAATACGCAGGTCATACAGGTTATCACTCAGTATTTTGGTGTCATAATTCCAGCCATGCAGATAGTCAGGATGAGCTGATTTAGACAAATAGTTTCTCCAAGCAGCTTCATTTTCTTCATAAAAGAGAGTTATCACCTTTAGAAGTCCACTTTTGATGTTCAATTTCAGCTGATCCATCGACTCCATCCGCACTCTCAGATCGACACACGCCGGACAATCGGGATGTTGGAAGAGCAACAACAAATAGGGTGATTCCATTTTATACAGAGAAGTTGTATCTCCATTCTTAAGCAAAATATTGAATTCCGGAGCCTGAGACCCCTTTCGGTTGCGTTGAGCAATATCCAATTCGAAGCGATATCTTTCCCGTCTTGCTTCATCTATTGCGGGATTTGCCAGGGCATTCTCCAACATCGCAATATAAAGATCTTCATTTTTCAGTAAAGATTGATAAGATCCAAAAACAGTTTCTAAATAATCAAAAAGTGAACTATACTGTTCGTTACTTTTTTTACTTTGATTCAGGTATTCTATCAGACTAGGAATAGCATCTTTTGCCTCCAACTGAAGGAGAATCTGTGCTAAAAATTGAAATTTGTTGTGAGGTATGGGAGTATTCAACAAACGATCGTCCCGCCATGGATAATGGTCAAAAAGGTGATCCAGCAAATACTTATAATATGTGGTTTTAGATTGATAATACTCAACCGGGGGTGAAGGGATCTCCATTGTAGCCAGAATTACAGATGAAAAGAGAGTTCCTTGATAGGCTGTTGCCGTTTTTCTTTGGTATGCCAATTTATCTTTTTTTATCAACTCTGCCTGTTGAGTCAATGAATCCGCAATCAGTTGAAGTCTTTCCCGTGAAAGCGTCTGTTCCCCATTTTTCAATGTTTGAAAATATTGATCCAATTGTTGCATTTTTAAATCATAATTTTGCATTTTTTGGATAAATTCCCGATTGGCTTGATTTTCCGGAGAACCTTTAAATCTAATATTTTGCTGATCAATATTAATAGTAAACTTTTCAACTCTGACATCAGAGATGAAAAACTCCAAAATTCTGGTAGAATCAGCCTCTAAAACATAGATTCCGGGAACCAAAGGTGCTGTACCTTTAAAAATCACTTGTTTTTGATATGGGGTCGATTGAAAAACCTGATATTGATGCTCTTTGTTATTGTAAGATTTGATATGCAGGGAATCCGCTTGAAAATCTGAATTCACCGTGATATGGTAGGATTGTCCAACCACAGTATAACCACAAAAGAGCAAAACCAATATCCGAATCAGTTGTTTCATTTTCGTAAACTTTTAAATGCAACTCCAAAATAAGAGGCTATATCTGAAGCGATCAGACTTTCTTCAGAGTGTCGGTCCTGAACAGCAAAATCGGCTGCTCTACCATGAATATAAACGCCCAACAAAGCTGCGTCATGCGGATGATATTTTTGAGCCAACAGAGACAAAATCAACCCTGTCAACAGGTCTCCCGATCCGGCGGTTGCCATTCCGCTATTGCCTGACTGATTAAAAAAGAGTTCACCTGATGGAAGGGCTACTACCGAATAGTATCCTTTCAAAACAACAATCAATTGATATTCTTGAGCAAATTCTTTCAATTTTTCCAATCGGTGAAAATCATTTTCAACCGGTCCTAACAATCTTTCAAATTCTTTAAAATGGGGTGTTAAAATCGTATAGGGAGGAATCAACTTCTGCAAATGAGGAGCTTTGCTCACCATATTCAGAGCATCGGCATCAATCACCAATGGGATTGAAGTTTGTGCATCTTTAATCTGGATCAACAAACGCTCAAAAGCTTCCATTGTCAACTTTTCTGTTCCTAACCCCGGACCGATAGCTATCGATTGAAATTGCTCTATCGGGTCAGCAATTCCGGAAAAGCATTCTACATTTTCATCGATAGAATGGATTGCTTCAGGCAGGTAAGGGGTCAAGGCATCCAACACTTTTGATGGTGCATGTACTGTCAATTTCCCCATTCCCCCTCTCATGGCAGCAACAGCTCCTATCAAGGCTGCCCCGGGCATTTTAGATGAACCGGCAATCAATAATCCGTGCCCAAAAGTTCCTTTATGAGAAAATAGCGCTCTGGAATGTAACAGCAGAGAAGCTACTTCTTCATTAATTAGTTTTTTATTAAAAGAAATAAAAGGGGGGATCAGCAAACCTATATCTATTACGGAAAATGACAGCAACCGGATACTGTTTTCCGGTAGGAGAAAAGCCAGTTTAGGGAATTGGAAAGTATAAACCTGATGAGCAAAAACTGAAACATAATCGTCGGGTGTGTGCTCATCACATAGTAACCCGGATGGAACATCCACAGCAACTACATAGCCATTGATCTGATTGATATAATGAACCAGTTTTTCGAATGACCCTTCCAGCTTTCTTGAAATTCCAATTCCGAATAAAGCATCAATAATCAGTGGAAAAAAAAGCGGAGTAGAAGGATATGATTCTTGTATAAATTGATCTGCCTTAACGATCGTCACGTTACTATTCCCTTCTATCAGAGCATAGTTGATGATAAACTCTTCGCAGGGCTTACTATCAAAACAGCTATCCACCACCAAAACTTTGTGTGTTTGAGCTAAATAGCGGGCAATGACTAATCCATCTCCCCCATTTTTACCGGGTCCACAAACCACAACAATCTCACAAAAGGAGTCCAGATCAGTCTCATTGATCAATTTTTCAGCAAATAAAGACGCTGCCCGCTCCATCAAGTCTATTGGAGCAATAGGTTCTGTTTTTATTGTAAATTCTTCTGTTTCACGTATTTGTGCAACGGATAATAACATATTTTTCTATCTTAATCTTTCACTACTCCTAACCAAAGCTTCATCTTTTAAAATTGCTTTCTTAGCCATATAAAATCCCATAGCTGTCAAAGCAATAATCAAGATAACGTAGTTATAGTCAAGAACCGTATTATTGAGTTCCGAAATTTTAGAAAATACAAATTTGGGATAAATATAAAGCATGGTCAATAGAGTCGCCAAAATGACAAGCATATTAAAATTGATCAAGCGTACTTGTAACTTTCTTTTTTTATATAAAAAAATCGTCACAAAAGAGATAATTGAAGATAACGACAAAAGTATGGCAACAAAATATGTTTTAGCAACTACGAGATCCGTATTGATTACGTGTACAGTAAAAGGGGTATAGGTATAAAAGCCCAGTTCAGAAGTTAATGTACCAATGGGAATAAAGAGTAACACTATGGTTACCAGACCGGCTACAAGCAAATAGATGGATTGAATTCTCTGAATCATCACTTAAAATTTATTGGATTATACAATCTGCAAAGATACTAATTTTTTGATTAATTGGAGATCACTTTCTTTATGTTCATAGTTGGAACTATCGAGGTAGAGATCGGGTGAAATGTTGAGATCGTGGGTTGACTTTATGGTCGTGCAAGAAGCGTGCAGTTCTCTCACTCCGGTTTGATTCACGATTTCCAGTCCATTCTTGTAGTTCACACCACTCCCGGCAAGGATTACAATCCTACCTTGCGCCTCCTGAACCATCTCTTTTAGCACCGGTATTCCCCGGAATGCCGTAGGAGCAGTTCCGGAAGTTAACACTCTGTCATACCCTATTTCAATGAGTTGTCTAAGAGTTGACCTCCAATCCGAGCAAATATCAATAGCGCGATGGAAGGTCAGTTGCATGGTTCCTGCCAACTCCCGGATCTCTTTTGTCTTATCCAAATCCAAAGATCTATCCGGATTTAAAAGGCCAACTACAACCCCATGAACTCCCAGCTCTTTGCATGCCTGCACCTCTTTTTTGATCACCTCAAACTCCTCTTTATTGTAGCAAAAATCGCCTGGTCTGGGTCTGATTAAAACATAGGTTTTCAGCGAAAGGTTTTCAACACAATATTGAATAGAACCAAAAGAGGGGGTTGTTCCCCCCTCTGCTAAATTTTGGCATAATTCAATTCTATCCGCCCCAGCCAGGTCAGCATGTATTGCTGATTGAACCGAAGGAGCACAAATTTCAAAAGTTAATCGGTTATTTTTCATTCAGTTGTCACTTTATTCGATTAATGAGATCGATCTTTTCAAGAAAGAGCTCAACTTTTCACCAGTCAACAGATTTTGCGAAAGTAGCGCCAGGTCAATCATCTGTTCAACTAATTTACTCTGTTTTTCAGCATCCGTTTCAGCTAAAATCTTGTTCACTATCTCATGATTTCCGTTGACAATCAGGTTATACTGGTCGAATTGAGAGTAAAAGCTTTTTTGTCCCGATAGTTTCTCCATATCCTGGAAACGTCTCATAAACTCGTTTCTGGTGATCATTACGGGAAACTCCTCTTCACTTAAATTCTCAATCAAAACATTAAACTTGGTTTTTTCTACTTTATCTGTGAAAAGACCTTTCAACTTTTCAGACTCTTCTTCAGAAAGTTTCGAAATCGATTCCTGCTCTTTTTCAATCAGCTTATCTACTACATTGGCATCCACTCTGATGAAGCGTACTTTCTCCAATTTTTGCTCCAACATATTGATAAAGTGTGTATCCAGGAATCCGTCCATTAAAAGCACATCATAGCTTCTTTCTTTTGCATTTTGTATGAAGACATGTTGGGTATCCAGATCAGAGCTGTAAATATGAACTACATTCTCGTTTTTATCTTTCTGTAACACCTCAATTTTCTCACGGTATTCGTCAAATGTAAAATATTTACCCTCCACATTTTTCAACAGGAAGAAAGTTTTCACTCTTTCAAAAAACTTCTCATCTGAGATGGCGCCATATTCAATAAATACTTTAATGTCATCCCACTTCTTCTCAAAATCTTCCCTGTTCTCTTTGAACATCTCTTCCAACTTATCAGCAACTTTTTTAGTGATATGCCCGGATATCTTCTTCACCTGCTGATCCGATTGCAGATAGGATCTGGAAACGTTGAGCGGAATATCGGGAGAGTCAATAACACCGTGAAGCAACATCATAAACTCCGGAATCACACCCTCCAATTGATCGGTTATAAACACCTGATTACTATACAATTGAACTTTATTCTTTTGTATTTCAAACTGGTCTCTCACTTTGGGGAAATACAAAACACCCTCCAAATTAAACGGATAATCCACATTCAAATGAATTTGGAAGAGCGGTTCTTCGAAACTCATAGGATAGAGTTCTCTGTAGAAGTTGCTGTAATCCTCTTGCGTTAAACTGTTGGGAGATTTTTTCCAAATCGGATCGGTATTATTGATGATTCTTGGTTTTTCAATTTCAACAGGCTCTTCTTTTCCTTCCTCTTTGGTCCAATCTTTTTCCATTCCACACTGAATGGGAATAGGTAAAAATCGGGCATATTTATGCAGTAATTCCACAATTCTATTTTCATCCAAAAACTCTTCGGAATCTTCGGCAATATGCAGAATTATTTCCGTACCTCTCTCCTCTTTTTCTATTTCCTCGAGTGTATATTCGGGAGAACCGTCACAGGTCCATCTAACTGCTTTAGCATCAGGAAGATAAGATTTAGTCAATATTTCCACATCTTTGGCAACCATAAAGGAAGAATAGAATCCCAATCCAAAATGTCCAATAATTGTAGCTGAATCGACTCCTTTATATTTGTCCAAAAACTCTTCCGCACTTGAAAAAGCAATTTCAGTGATATATTTAACCACTTCCTCTTTTGTCATTCCAATACCGCGGTCAATCACACGAATTGTTTTATCTTCTTTGTTTACAACAACTTGAATGGTCAGATCTCCCAGTTCAGTTTGAGCAGAACCCAGGTTTACTAATGTTTTCAGTTTTTGAGTTGCGTCAACAGCATTGGAGACCAATTCACGTAAGAAGATGTCATGGTCTGAGTATAAGAACTTCTTAATAATCGGAAATATATTTTCCGTTTTTACATTAATTTTTCCTTTTTGCATATTATTTTGTGTTTTATTTTATAATTCATATCTCATCAGATATTATATAGTTAACACAAACTATGCCACAAAAAGAGAGTATGCCAATTTGTCAGGATTTATTTCTAATACCCTAAAATTTTGAGCATCGATTTATAACTTTGTTCTTTTGCAAACAGCTTAGTTACAAGTTCTCCATCTTCATCCAGTGTAATAATAATATGTTTAGGTGCAGGGGTCAGACAGTGTTGTATTCCGCCATAACCACCAACAGACTCCTGATAAGCGCCGGTATTAAATAATCCAATATATTGAATATCAGCATCTTTACCGCTATTTTCATCTATATATCCCAATCCGTTTTCATCAATTTTGGGTAGGAAAACAGCATTCAGGTTGGCTTCCGAGTTGTAGTAATCGTGACTGTCACAAGTTAATCCCCCCAAAAATACTCTTTCATACTCTTTATCCCAATTATTGACAGCCAGAATGATAAACTGTTGATTAATCGCCCAAGTATCAGGAAGTGTAGTCATAAAAGAACTGTCTATCATATTCCACAACTCCCGATCATTTTGTCGTTTTTGTTGAAGAATTGAATATAAAACAGCACCCGACTCACCCACTGTATAAGAGCCAAATTCGGTAAAAATATGAGGTTCCATCACTCCTTCACGATCACAAATTAATTTAATTTGAGAGACAATCTCTTCAGCCATATACTCATAGTCATAGCTGAATGAGAGTTTGTTTTTAATTGGGAAACCTCCACCAATATTCAAGGAATCCAACTCAGGACATATTTTTTTCAGTTCACAATAGATATTGACACACTTGGACAACTCGTTCCAGTAGTACGCCGTATCATTGATTCCGGTATTAATAAAGAAATGGAGCATTTTGAGTTTAAACTTTGGATTCTCCTTAATTTTTGACTCATAAAAGGGGATAATGTCATTATAGCGAATCCCTAAGCGTGAAGTATAAAACTCAAATCGGGGTTCCTCTTCTGCAGCTATTCTGATACCGATCTGGCATTTCCCCTCAATCGCTTCATCCAACTGATCCAACTCCACCATATTATCTAAAATCGGAATCAGATTAATGTACCCTTCAGACAACAACTGAGCAATGTTAGTTATATATTGAGGCTTTTTAAATCCGTTACATATAATGTAGTTATCCTTTGCAAATTGTCCGTTTTCTGTCAAAACCTCTATCATATTCAAATCAAATGCAGAAGAAGTTTCAATATGAACATCATTCTTCAACACCTCTGTCAGCACAAATTCAAAGTGAGAGCTTTTTGTACAGTAACAGTAATGGTAGTCACCCCGATAATCCACTTTTGCCAAAGCAACATTAAACCACCGTCTGGCTTTTTGTATATTTTGAGAAATCTTGGGCAGATAGGTAATCTTCAACGGTGTTCCATACTGTTTAATGATATCCATCAATGGAATATCATTAAAGTACAACTCATCATCAATAACTTCAAACTCCTCTTGTGGGAACTCATACGTCTGAGTAATTAAATCAATGTACTTATTTTTCATAATTGATAAATTTTAACATATAGGGTTACACATTTTCAAAACAATCTAATTCACCAATAAAATTAAATCCGACAAAGTTACTTTCATTCATTTTTATCAATCCAACTTCATTGGATTTGCAAAAATAATACAAAGTAATCAATTTAGATACAAAAATAATAAAATTTTTATTACTATTTTTTTATCGTAAAATAGTTAATATCAACCAACTAACAATATTACATGAAACATACAGTATAATTCCCATAACTAAAAAGGCATATTAATGGCAGAAAAAGGGCGAAATTTAACTAATTTAGAATCTATTTTTTATATAATTTCGCGCCATGAAAAAAAAGAGCGGTATTTCAATTCACACCTTGGGATGTAAACTCAACTTCAGTGAATCTTCTTATATCAGCAATCAACTCATTCAGTCAGGGTTTCATCTATCTGACGATCCTGATCTGATTATCATCAACAGTTGTGCTGTTACGGCTGCTGCGGTCAAAAAAACCAGAAATTTAACCTCAAAATTACATCACCAACATCCTGATGCACAGATATTTATCATTGGATGCTACAGTGAATTGGAGCCTCAAACCGCATTGCAATGGAAAGGCGTAGTGCAAACTTTTGGCACCAAAGATAAAATCAACCTCATCGAATACCTTAAGCAATCAACCATTCCGGAAGCGCCTTACTTTTATTCAACTTACTCATTAACAGATAGAACCCGCTCCTTTTTGAAGATACAGGATGGCTGCGATTACCATTGTTCTTACTGTACAGTAGCCAGAGCGCGTGGAGAAAGCAGAAGTGACTCGATCGAAAATGTGATTCAAAACATTCAAACCATTGCCAATCAAGGGATTAAAGAGGTGAACCTCACCGGAGTGAATGTGGGAGATTTCGGACGCAATCACGGTACAAATCTGTATAACCTTTTACTCAAAATCGAAGAGTTACAATTGATTGATCGGGTGAGAATCTCCTCGATTGAACCCAATCTGCTCAGCAAAGAGATAGTTGACCTGATAGCTCAATCACAACACTTAATGCCTCATTTTCATTTGCCATTACAATCGGGTTCGGACACCATTTTAAGTGAAATGAAACGAAGGTACAACACAAAAATGTTTGCGGACAAGGTTCATTACATTAAAGAAAAAATGCCCGATTCGTGCATCGCGGTCGATGTTATTACAGGATTTCCGGGTGAAACCGATTTACTTTTTAATGAAACTTTGAACTTCATTGAACAACTTCCAATTTCCTACTTGCACGTCTTCACTTACTCCCAAAGAGCGGGAACACCGGCTGCTGTTGCACCTCATCAAGTGGAAGCAACAATGAAGAAAGAGAGAACCAAACAACTTTTAGACCTCTCAAAGAAGAAAAAAAAGCAATTCTATCAATCTCAGTTGAACAAAACAAGACCTGTTCTGTTTGAAGAGATCAATCATAACAATACAACGTTAGGATTTACCGATAACTACGTTCGGGTCAAAACAGCATATCACGATGATAAAGTGAATCAAATTATAGAGACTTTGATTACTAAAGATATACTTGTGTACGACGATCCTAATTCATAATTAAGATTTCATTTCAATGCACCCTATATTCCAACTTCCTAGCGGTATCAAATTTGTTCACAAGCAAGTGGATTCACCCATTTCACACATCGGGGTTTTAGTCAATGCCGGAACCCGTGATGAAGAGGAAAAAGATGTCGGATTAGCACACTTTGTTGAACATACGCTGTTTAAAGGCACTGAAAAGAGAGATGCCCGACAAATTTTCCGGTATATCGAGAATCTGGGCGGAGATATGAATGCCAGCACATCTAAGGAGGAGACCTATCTGCATGCTTCCTTCCTTACACCGGATCTAAAAAAAATTACGGAACTGCTCTCAGATATCTTTTTTAACGCCACCTTCCCTGAAAAAGAGCTGGAAAAAGAGAAAACCATTATCATTGAGGAGATTAACTACTACAAAGACACTCCAACGGAATTGATTTTTGACGACTTTGAGACTCTGATCTTTGATCAACACCCTTTGGGACGAAATATCCTGGGTACTAAAAAAGGAGTTAAGCAGTTAACCCGAAACCACATCCTCAATTTTATCAAAAACAACTACAGTGCCGACAATGTCGTGATCTCTTTTGTAGGTGCAACACCGTTAAATAGGGTGAAAGAGATTGTATCTCACTATTTTGGGAATGTTAATCTGCCTGAAAACCAAAGGGTTAGAACCCCATTCCAACAGTATCATCCTCAAACAGTGAAGAAAAACAAAAACAACTCCCAAGCCCACTTGGTTATGGGCAATATCGCATACTCTATCCAGGATGACAAAAAGAACCACTTGTTGCTCCTCTCCAATCTGTTGGGCGGACAAGGCAGCAATACGCGACTCAATATGGAGATTCGCGAAAAAAGAGGGTGGGCTTATTCCGTAGAATCGTTCTACACTCCCCTTTCCGATTCCGGGCTCTTCACCATCTACCTCGGTTGTGACCACAGCATGGTGAACAAATCGATAGAGGTGATTCACAAGGAGTTTAAGAAACTGAGAGAGAAAAAGTTGGGTGAAATGCAGCTCCACTACGCCAAAAAGCAATTTTTGGGACAATTAGCGATTTCCAACGAACAGAAAATCAATGAGATGTTAGCTTTAGGTCGCAGTGCTCTCTTTTTTGATGAAATTGAGACTTTGGAGGAGGCAATACAGGCGTTTGAGGCGATTACTGCCGACCAACTGCTGGATGTCGCCAATGAAATTCTGTTGCCCGACAACTTTTCGTATTTATCATACCAAAAAGATTAATTTTTCGTTGTAATAGATTAGACCTGCACCTATGAAAAATAAATTTCTGATACCCATTTTAATTGTTCCTTTTTTATTTTTCTTTTTTTCATGTAAAAATAAGGGGGGAAGCAGTATGGATAAAGTTGAGCTTGACTCACTTCATGTAGTGAGTTTCGCCCAGGATATTGAAGCAGCTGTCATCAACGGTGACACAAGCTACTATGGAAACGCTTTTGATCAGGATTTGCTGCGCTCTCAGCTCATCGAAAATACCATTGCATTCAGTAGTTTGGATACCCCTTTCGGGAAATACTATTTCGATCGTTTTTTCCAAAGAAAAGGGATCAGCGCGGTTCAGAGTATTCAGAACGGAGGCGACTTCAAATTTGTTCATTACTACGTAAAAGAGGGAAAACATCACATCGTGATGAGAACCTATGATGACTACACTTTGCAGTTCGATGACTGGGTTGTCGACCTCAAAGATGAGCAACTCAAGATTGTGGATGGGTTTTCCTACACCACTTCTGCAACATTAATCCGGGATCTTACCTATTACCTCCAGTTTCATGCTTTGGAAATCACTAATCCAAAGGGTGTTACCCCGATATTAGTAAAAGCCAACTCCCTATTAAAAGCCGGAAACGAGAAAAAAGCATTGGCTTTACTGGAAAAGAACAAAGAACAGCTCAAAAGATATCCCTCCTACTGGCAAATCTACCTTGGGGCTCTGTATGAATCACAACCCGACAAATATATCGAGCGACTCAATGAAATCGAGGCGGATCAATTTGATGAAAGAAGCATTCATCTTCACAAGTTGCTCTATTTTGCCAACAATGGGATGAGCGACAGCACCCAAAAACAGATTGAGGCATTAATCCCTAAAACCGGTGACGACCCATTGTATCTTTTCTTGTATGGTAAAGCATTGAGCATGGAAGGGGAATATCAAAATGCGTTAGTTTGCTTTGAAAACATCGAAAAGGCGACTCCCCTACTTTGGGATATTTGGTGTGAACGGTTGGAACTTTACTCCCATTTAGGCGACAGCAATGGATTTAATGAATGGGCAAAAAAAGGAACACTCGCGTTTAATATGACTGAAGATGAAGTAGTTGAGTTTATAAAACTGCACTTCCCGGGAATGGCGAAAGGATTCCTGGCGTCGATTCAGAAAAAAACGGCGTAACATGTTGAAGGCGGAAGGCGGAAGGCGGAAGGCGGAATGATTTCGGAATCAACGTTTTAAGAGACGCAAAGCATTGCGTCTCTATAGCATTTTTTGCTTCTTATTTCTTCTTTCTTATTTGGAAATTTAAATAAAAGGGGGGCAGACCAAATTCCCGTTTTGGGTTACCCCATCTCCCCACTCTGGAATATAAAACCTTTTAGGACGCGACACAAATTACGAATTACGAATTACGGGATTCCTAAATTTAGAATTATTTGAATATCACGAATTACATTTATAAATAGATATTTCGTATTTCTAATTTCTTACTTCTTACTTCAAAATAACCCCGAAGGGGTGGCATTATTATAGCAAAATATTGCCCCCTAGAACTATTTAAACCCCGAAGGGGTGACATTATTGTAAATTTAGAATTTAGAAATTAGATTTTAGAATTATCTGATATTTTATATTATAACACCCTGAAATTCAGGTATATCAATGAAATATGTTAGAAAGTTTACAATTTTCAATTAATGACAAAAACTTTCGACTTTCGACTTTTTTTGGTAAAGTGTCCGTAAAAATCGGACAGTTGACAATGATGTCTCCGGATGGAAAAATGAGAACCACAGCATTCCAGAGTGGGGTGATAGACTAACAAAGGAGTGATACATTTTCTGCCCCCTAATTATTTTTATTTCCAAATAAAAACAATAAAAATAAAAATTATTGATCAATTTTGTTGGAATAGTTTAAATATTTATGTATTTTTGCAGTGCAACTTCAAATTTGCATAAATATGAGTACTCAATTTATTAATAGAGAGATAACCTCCGTGATGCTGGAGATGTATCGATACTTTCCGGTGATCACTATGACAGGACCTCGTCAGTCAGGGAAAACTACTTTATTGCGTAAAACATTTCATCAACTACCCTATTATTCACTAGAGAATCTAGATATTCGGCATTTTGCACTGAATGATCCGAATGGATTTTTGAGTCAGCATCAGGAGGGCATGATATTGGATGAAGTACAAAATGCACCGGATCTGCTTTCTTATATACAAGGTTTGGTTGATGAAAATCGGGAAAAAAGATTTATTCTTTCCGGAAGTTCGCAATTTGCGGTCATTAAAAAAATCACTCAATCTCTTGCAGGACGAACAGGTGTGCTGGAGCTGATGCCGCTGTCATATCCGGAAGTCAAGGAAAAAGCAGATGCAAAAACCCTTGATGAACTGCTACTTACAGGGTTTTATCCGATACTGTACACGGGTGAGAATATCCCTAAATTGTTTTATCCATCTTATGTAAAAACATATTTGGAAAGAGATGTGCGCGATCTGTTGCAAATCAAAGATATGATGCAGTTTCAAACATTTCTCCGACTTTGTGCCGGACGAATCGGAAATTTGTTTAATGCTTCGGAGCTTTCCGGTGAAGTAGGCGTTTCCGTAAATACCATTAAATCATGGCTTTCCGTGTTACAAGCATCCTATATCATTAAATTATTGCCACCTTTTTATGAAAATATCAGAAAAAGATTGACCAAAACACCTAAACTTTACTTTTGCGACACCGGATTAGCCTGTTACCTTTTGGGCATCGAAACAGAACAACAACTGGCGAGAGATAAAATGCGCGGACATCTATTTGAAAATTTTATCATCATGGAGGCTTTTAAAAATCGCTACAATCAGGGTAAGGATAGTAATCTGTATTTCTACCGTGATAGTAACGGTGTCGAGGTTGACTTACTACTCAAAAACGGCGACCACTATTCCGCCATTGAAATCAAATCTGCTCAAACCTATCATCCTGAATTTGAGGCAGGTATCCGATCCTTAAGCACGCTACTAGAAAATCGACTAACGGACAAAACCATTATCTACGCCGGAGAATTTGAAAATAAAACAGCAGAGATTCAATTGGTTAATTATAAAAATATAAATTGAAGGCGGAAGGCGGAAGGCGGAATGAATCCAATTACGAATTACGAATTACGAATCGACCTCCCCTAGCCCCTCCAAAGGAGGGGAACAATCTAGTCTCTTTTGAAAAATCTTGCGTAGAGCACCCCTCCTTCGGAGGGGGCAGGGGGAGGTCACAAAATGCGGAAATCAGTCACTCATTATAATTCTACAATAAAATAAAAAAAAACACAAATCCAAGTCGAAATTATTTCTTACTTCTGACTTCTTATTTCTGACTTTATTTGTATTTTTGTTGCGTGAATTAAAGGTTGGCGACACCTACCATAAATATAAAAAATCAGAAATAATAATCAGCATGGGAGTAGATTTAACAGTATTAGGTGATCATTCGATTGCATTTAGAGATTTGGAAATTGAAGATCAATCAAAACTTATTGACTTGTTGAACTCTCTAAGACTAGAAGATTCCGTCTTTCTTAAAGAGTATTTCAATAAGTGGTATCCCGATGAAAGTGAACACAACTCAAAGATTAATACCTGGCGATTTATTGAAGATAGCGAAATGAACCGGTCTTATCCTAACTTTAAAGAATTCCATTTCGAAGGTCCTTTTGGTTTGGAACTCGACATCAATAAATATTACTATGTTTTTGATAGATGGAGATGTGATTGGAGTCCTTGGTTTATGAAAAGCGACAAAACGGAACGAAATGAGTGGCGTAAAATATTCTCTAAAGTTTCCGCTATTCTTGGTGGTCATTATGTAATGTATTTCCCTGATAATCTATTGGGTGGAGATTTTGCGCTATATTCACCAGATAATTGGTTTTTCCCTGATGAGATGGAAGACCATTTCCAAACCCAAATGAAAGATCTAAATCAAGTTATAGAATTTATTTCTGAAAACTGGGCAAAACCGATGACCCTCGCAGAAGGAGATATAGAGTATTGTGAAGGAGATAAAACACCATTTATAATTGATCGATTTGAAGATTTGAAGATTTGAATGAAATATGAATGATGTGATTGAAGTAATGGCAATCCCGTAATTCATGATTATTCCCACCTTTCTACTTCATCTTTTTCATTTTGAAATAAAAATAATTGGGGGGTAGACAAGGCTTTCCTTTTTAGTTATTCCACTACCCCACTCTAGAATTTATTCCATTTAGGATATGCAGGATCAATTACGAATTACGAATTACGAATCGACCTCCCCTAGCCCCTCCAAAGGAGGGGAACAATCTAGTCTCTTTTGAAAAATCTTGCGTAGAGCACCCCCTCCTTCGGAGGGGGCAGGGGGAGGTCACAAAATGCGGAAATCAGTCACTCATTATAATTCTACAATAAAATAAAAAAAAAAAAAAATCCAAGTCGAAACAGATTCCGACTTCCGTCTTTCGACTTTCGACTTTTTTTAGTATCTTTGTTGCGTAAACTAGATGTTAGCTTTCATTAAAAAAATGATACTACAAATTGATAAATTATCGAAATAAAAAAATATTTATCTTTGAATTTGAAAGTTAAAAGGTATGACTAAAGAAACTGATATAAAACTATTTCAAGACCGAAAAGTTAGGGTTCATTGGGATAATGAACGAGAAAAATGGTACTTTTCAATTATAGATGTAATTGGAGTATTGACTGGAAGTGAGAGACCTCGTAAGTATTGGTCTGATTTAAAAAGTAAATTAAAATCAGAGGGAAGTGAACTGTCCGAAAAAATCGGACAGTTGAAAATGAAGTCTCCAGATGGAAAAATGAGAGGAACAGATGTAGCTGACACAGAGCAACTATTACGGTTAATACAGTCAATACCATCACCGAAAGCTGAGCCTTTAAAATTGTGGTTGGCTAAAGTTGGCTATGAAAGAATTGAAGAAACAGAAGATCCGGAAAAAGCCTTTGATAGAGCAATGGAGACCTATCTAAATAAAGGGTATTCAAAAAATTGGATAAATCAAAGACTAAAAAGCATTGAAGTTCGCAAAGAATTGACTGATGAATGGGAATCAAGAGGTGTAAAAAGAGGAGTGGAATATGCGATTCTTACTGATGAAATAACAAAGGCTTGGTCCGGATTAACAACAAGAGACTATAAAGACTTAAAATGTCTGAAAAAAGAGAATTTGAGAGATAATATGACAAATCTTGAATTAGTCTTAAATATGTTGGCGGAAACATCAACAACAGAATTATCAAAGAAAGAAAAACCTCAAAACTTTACTGAAAACAAAAAAGTAGCAAGAAAAGGAGGTTCTGTAGCAGGAAAAGCTCGTAAAGATTTAGAACAAAAACTTGGAGAAAGCGTTATAAGCCCACTCAATGCCAAAGAATTAGGTAAACTATCAGAAGAGGAGGATAAAAAGGAAATAGAAGGTTAAATAGCAAAAAGCTAACATTTTGTACAGGTAACGGCAGGCGATTTAGCAAATAACAAAATTTATATCAATCTGATTATCTACCTATTGCATTATATATGAAAAAGTTTTGCAACTAATAACAAACGCAATTTGAAAATAAGGTAATTGCCTCAACTTCGACAGAGCTAATTATGCAGACGCTGTCTGCACAAATTCCTGGATTTTGGAAATTAATTTAGAAGTTAGAATTTAGAATCATCGCTATATCCTCCATAATTCGCTGAAAATCAATCACATCAATAGCTATCTCCTTTAGGGCATGGATCGGAATTATCCCCTTAGATATCAAGGGTTTTAGCCCAAATTTATTATAATGCTATCTTTTAGGGGTTTACGTAGTTCTTGAGGGCAACATTTTGGTATGAGTTAATTTTTCCTGATTTTATGGGCATATTCTTCAATATGTTTCCAAACCTTTACGTGCAATTCGGAGGCATACAAGAGAAGTACTCTGTTGCAAGTTCCCCACAACAAATTAACATAAATTTAAACAAAAGACCTAATTTTATAATAAATTTGGGCTAAAGCCCTATGTAGCATGAGGCAATTCTCCTCCCCAACCTAAAGGTTGGGGCTATTGATATATTTGAATATCAGGTGATTACATTATATTTTCGCTAAATTTTAAATTCCAAATTTTAAATATAAGGATTCCGAAATCTTTTATATCTTTGTTGTGTGGATTGGAGGTTAGGCACTATTATAACAACAAACACAACGTAAGAAAATGAAAAAATGGGAACTACTAAATATGGAACTTAGAAGTTGGGACATTGGTCAAGCTTTAAGACTTGAACAAACTTCAAATAACCTTATGCGTGCCATTTTAAGAATGTGTAAAGAAAACCCAAAAATATTGGGCAATCAATCTAGTGCACTATCTTTTAAGTCAAAAAATGATTTGTTATGTGACATTGAGGAAATTGACAGTACAGAATATAGCCATCTTCTTAAGATGATGGAGATTAGAAATCAATTTTCTCACAATCCAAATGCAATTTCATTTGAATCACTTGACGAAATAAACCCACAAATCAATAAGTATCTGGAAAAACCACTACTGATCGACAAAATTTTCCAAAAAAATAAAAATTATGACTCAAGAAGAAAATTCAAAAGAAAAGCGAAAAGACCCGAAAGAATATATGAAACTTGCGGTTGAGGTAATGAAGCAATCCATACCCGAACGTGAGAAAAAAGACCCAAGTCCTTATGTTGGTGCGGTTTTGGTTTTTCCGGATGGCACATTTGAAACAGCCTATCGAGGTGAATTCAGAGAAGGAGACCATGCTGAATATACACTTCTTGATAAAAAGCTCAGGCAAAAAGATTTAACGGGTTGTTGGCTATTTGCTACTCTTGAACCATGTGCACCGGGTGCCCGTAATGCACCCAAGTTAAGTTGTGCCGAACGTATTGTAAATGCAAGAATTTCTAGTGTTTGGTTTGGTATTCAAGATAAAAACCCAAAAGTTGACCACGGTGGTATTGACTACTTAATTGAAAATAATATTAATGTACATCAGTTCCTACCCGAGTTTCACAACGAAATTGAGGAAACAAATAAGGAATTTATGACTTGGGCAAATATGAAGAATGATGAAGAAAAAGCTAAGAAACAAAAACCACAGGATCATTTGAATGAAAGAGCCGAAGCCACAAACATAGATAGTCTTTCAGACGAAGCTTTACAAAAATTCATTTCTGAATCGGGAAGAAAATTTGAGCCAAAATCCGATGAATTTCTTCAGGAGCTCAAAGAAATGGACTTATTGGAATATAACGAAGGTACTAAATCCTATTTACCCACTGGAAATGCGATTCTACTATTTGGAAAATCACCAAGAAACAAGTTTCCACAAGCTGCAGTAAAAGCTAAAGTTCACTACGCTGATGGTAAAACTGGTGTAGAGACCTTTAATGATGCATTAGTGCTTATTCCTGATCAGATTGAGGAATGGCTCAACAAAGTACTGCCAGCCAGCATTGACAGATCTAAATTTAAAGCTCAGCAGGTACCATCTTTCCCGATAGAAGTCATCAGAGAAGCGGTAATTAATGCTTTAGCACACCGCAATTATGCTATAGACGGAGCAAAAATAGAACTTGAAGTATTTCCTGATAGAATTTTGGTTAAAAGTCCGGGTGAACCAGTACCGCCAATAACCATTGAAGCATTGAATGATTTTTCAGCGACATCGTACAGTCGCAACAAGAAAATAGCTTTCATTTTTAATGAAATGGGATACATGGAAGAATCTGCTGTCGGAATGGATACGTTTAGGTTAATGCGTGAAAATCATAAACTGCCACTGCCAATTTTTATATATGATGGTATTAATACGGTCGTTAATTTTCCAAGAACAACCGAAGCAGTTAGAGACATTATTGACAATAAGGCAATTGACTCATTGAACAAGGACGAATTATCATTTTTTGATATTTTCAGGAGTCATAAGCCTATTTCAAAAGTTGAATTTGCGAAACAGGCTGGTTTGACTAACAGAACAGCAGAACGATTATTAAAGAAATTTACTGATTTAAATCTGATCAGGAAACAGGGTGCAGGACCAAGTACAACCTATGTTATTAATGAGTAGTTATTTCGCCAACTATTCGCCAAATTGGGGAGATGTTTTAATTCAAATAGAATCGTTTGGTTTATCTCGCCATAATTTCGCCAAATTGGCGAGATACAAAAATTAAGACAGTTGTACTATCTACGTAAATTTGCTTATAGTGTCCGAATTAAATATTTAATTAAAAATGCATATAAAACAGTTATTAGGAAATTACAAATCGAATTACGAATTACGTTATTTAAATTATAACATATTGATATACAAATACATACAATACATATTTGTAGAGACGTTGCATGCAACGTCTCTACGGTGGGGGTTTGTCGTTTTGACCTGAATAAATCCGAAATCTTTAGTATTTTTGTTGAGTAAATTAGACGTTATACAACAAAACATAAAAACGCAACAACCATGAACCTTTTAATCAAATTATCGACAATTTTATTGATTTTTTCCTGCATTGGATGTGGAAATTCATCAAGTATTAAAGGTTCAGCTGACAATCAGACAAAAACAGACACTATTAAAAATTATGCGGCACCTGACTTCTCGACTTATACATTTGACACAGTTGTAAACAAAACAACTTATCATATGAAAACATTTTGCCTGAATGACAGTGCAGTATATATCCAGACCGATTTAGCAGATAAAATTGTATGTAATATTGCTCATAATTACAAGACAGATTTCATCATTCAGACTGAAAATTCCAATACAATTTCTCTCTCCATTATCAAAGAAAATTTCAAGGAGAGTTTGCCGGCTGATTTTTTTAAGATTTGCCATATGTGGAAAAATAAATATTCACATTATGAGAACGGACAGCTCATATTTAGAGCAACTCTTGCACAACCAGACACTGATTATCAAATGGCTGTGCTTTATTCAATCTCAGATTTAAGTGTCCCCTTTTATTAGGACAGTTTTTTTAATTTGTTAATATTTTATTTTTCAAAGAACTTAAATCTTTAACTTTGCAAAGTTAAAGATTTTTTTGAAACTTTCAAGTGTTTTACACAATTTTTTTAAATAATTTTTCAGGTGTTTGATAATCAAGTGATTGGTGTTTCCTTTCGCAATTATAAAACTTAAAATATTGCTCTAATCCCTGGTAT